>TARA_B110000902_G_scaffold213838_1_pt1 | contig 11740 bp, 12 predicted proteins | sample TARA_B110000902 | Tara Oceans TARA_B110000902 (sample SAMEA4398009) | marine metagenome | biome: Polar Biome; feature: [SRF] surface water layer (ENVO:00010504); material: water (ENVO:00002006), including particulate matter (ENVO:01000060) such as... | depth 5 m | reverse complement strand
GCGTTCAGGACTGCACGATCCTAGCGCCCCTTCCGCCTAGTTTGACCGCGATGGGAGAGTTAATTTTGGAACAGCCTTTAGGCGTTATCGGGCATAGCAGCCTAGCGTTAACCAGCAATAGCGACCTAGCAGGCAAGCGTATCTCAGTGCTTCGTGGTGCAGCACTGGCTACGAAACTAGGGGCTGCTACAAATCTCAATATGGTATTCGATAAAGACTACGCCACAGGACTGCGCAAGCTAGCCCGGGGCCGTGTTGATGCTGTCGCGGGTGCTATTCCGACTCTACAATACATTGCTCGAGCAGCAGGTGTAGAGGCCTATCTTGGTGCTCCGCTCGTGCTAGCCTATATTCCACTGAATTTTCAATGTTCAAAAAAATCAAATCACTTGGATGCGATGGAACCGATCAATCAGGCCATAAAATCTATGCGTGACGATGGTGTCATTAACGATATAAAACTCCGTCATGGATTCTGAATAACACGATGGCTAACTTTTTACCCCCTGGACTATCACTCAACAAAGCGATGATCGGCAGACGCTTATTGCTTTCTATTTTGTTATTCAGTTCGCTGGTGACCATCGTTTCTACGGTCTTCCAGTTGTATTTAGACTTCCAAAAAGAAGTTGAGCAGATCGAAGATCGTCTAGACGACGTTCAGAACAGCTATATGGCCAGTATCGGTGCAACATTATGGAATCTCGATATTGCACAATTGAATTTGCAGATGGAAGGTCTTCGTCAGTTACCTGACGTCGTGGGTGTGCAAATAGAGGAAGCTCCCAGCGATATTGCAGAACCTCTGCGACTGAGTCTGGGCCAGTTCACCGAGAAAGGGGCAATCAACCGCATATATCCAATCACACACCTAACGGAAAATGGACTACAGCCTCTGGGCGCGCTCAAGGTCCAAGCGTCCTTGGAAGCAGTTTATTCGCGCCTTTGGGGGAAATTGATTGTCATATTATTCTCTCAAGGGATTCAGACTTTTCTGGTGTCGTTATTTATATTATTTATTTTCCACAGATTGGTCACGTCTCACCTGATGCATATTGCCCAACACGTCGGCAAGTTTGATCTTGATACACCACAACTGCCCCTTACTCTCGATCGGGCCTCACGAGACCAACGCGACGAGTTGGATCAAGTCATCCATGCCTTTAATAAAATGAGTGATAGCTTAACGGTTGCCTATGAGGGTATGCGCAATGCCAACAAGGCACTTGCGCAAGATATTATAGCCCGTCGCAAAGCAGAACAAGAAGTTAGAAAGCTCAATGCTGAATTAGAGTTCCGTGTTAGCCAACGCACCGCTGAGCTGCAGGCTGCCAATGAAGAATTATCCAGCTTTTGTTACTCTGTTTCTCACGATTTGCGGGCGCCACTTCGCCGTGTTGAAGGCTTTCGGCGATTACTGCTCGAAGATTCCGGAGATTTACTGACCTCACAAAGCCAGCATTGCCTCTCTCGCATTGAGGAGGGAACGACCGAAATGACCGGTATGATCGACGGCTTTCTGAGGCTGTCTCGCTCCACCCTGGGAGAGGTCAATCTTGAGGACATCGATATAACCGCACAAACGAAACAACTGCTTAATGCGCTGCAGGAACGCGAGCCTGAACGGACAGTGACGGTCGAGATCGACAACGACATGCATGCCGTTGTCGACAGACGCTTTTTTGTCATGCTAATGAACAATTTGCTGGATAACGCCTTTAAGTACTCCCGCCACCAACCTCAGGCTCATATCCATGTTGGGCAGTACACAAAGGCTGGACAAACTGTGTTTTTCGTTAGGGACAACGGCGCGGGCTTTGATATGGAGTATGCCGATCGCCTCTTCGCGCCTTTTTCTCGCTTACACAGACCCGAGGAGTTTGAAGGCACTGGCATCGGGTTAGCCACTGTGCAGCGTATTATCAGTAGGCACGGCGGTAAAATCTGGGCAGAGTCAGTCCCCAATGAGGGCGCTACCTTCTATTTTTCATTCACGGAAGACGTCAATAAGAGTCACGCAGAAGGCCCACGGCTTGGCGAAATTGCGTCTTAAACATGCTTCTTTATTGCCTGTCCGTGTCCTCATGCCGAGGTGCCATTCGTCTCATGTCCAGACTTTAAATCACGTCAACAAGCCACGGCCGACTAAACCCCGCCAACCTTCAAGCGCCGCATCGACAGCCTAGTGCTCACTGCGACTCTCAAACAATCAAACAAGCTGGATACGTTTCGAATCCATGGTTGCACGCATATCATCAGTAAGCGAAATGGCTCGCCGTGTTTTCAGGTCAAAATGCAGCAATGTGACTTCACAGGCCAGCACCATTTCGCCGGTTGCTCCGTTAAACAAGCAATTGGCCAGCAAAAGATTTTTATTGCCTAAATCTATGACTCCTTGGCGAGAAACTAAAAGATCGCCTGCGCTAGCTGATCGCAGGAACTTCAGATAGTATTCGACCACCACGGCACCGCGTCCGTCCGCAATCATCTCCGCCAGACTGTAACCCAACCCTAGCCATTGATGACCGGCACCATCGGAAAAACCGCTGATATGAAAGCGATGTTGCAAATTCCCATGCGCATCACAATCGCTGGGTAATACCAGACCGCGATAACTTTCAAACATGCCCTTGTCGTCAGCTTGTGTGATGCTGAGGTCAGACAAAGTCCTTGTGGATGAGCGACTTTGTGCTTCTGGTGGCAAGTCAGCCTTAAATTTAGCATCTATCGCCGGCGCCCCCTTTGGAAAGGCCCACGTTTCATAAAAAGTCGCAGCCAAACCATCGGTATCCCGATTACTGACCACATGCACCACCTCTATTTGATCCGGAAGAACCGCAACCACAGCACTTTGCACCATGACCGATGCCGATCCGGGTAACTCAGCGTGAAAACGGACAATCATATCCGAAACCATGTCGGCGTCGGAAATAGGTATTCCTGATAGACCAAGCGCATGAAGAAAATGTGCCCGAGCTGAAGACACATGCACCATGTAAAACTGTACATTCATATGGCCCATATCGTCGCAGTCCCACGGGTTGACATATGACCGGGTGGTGATGGTCCAGGGCGTAAAAAATTGATTTTTTGCTGTTTCAGTCACTCATTTCTCGATTTTTTAATAGAGCTATTGATCATTCGATGTCTGGGCTAGCAGCGCCGGCAAACAACTAGCGATACGGCATCAACTCGGCACTTGCTAAGCGGCCAAAAGCCATCAGTTCATGCTTAGCACTTTAGGCATCGAGGATGAAAGTTTTTCACTTTCTCTGATCTTTCGGGCTTTGGCGCGCAATTATACAGTTCTTTTTGAGTTACTAAAGCCGCAATTTTTCAGCCTAAGATAGATACTTTGTTCTGTAAGTCCGGTACCGACTTCAGCAAAGAAATTAAAGACCTCATCAATATCCACCTATTTTTGTTGACTTATCATCAATTCTTTAAAGAGATTCACTAGTCTTCACAAAATCAACTCAAGTTAACGATAAAGCGCGATGGGATTCTTTTACCGTAAAGAGCTATTATGTTGGTCAACCTGCGGCAGTCACTATCACCCGAAATTTATTGGAAACGGTAGTTCTAGAAACGCCAAAGCTTCGGTACAGCATGCGCCATTTGTAACAATGAATGCTCATGGATGGACTATGGTGTATGGCTTAATTGCGGATAACAACACATTAACTCTGGCGCTGGGTCCGAACTGGATTGACATTATTTGCAAGCGCTCAACTATGCAGAGCTTCACTATGCCTGATCACTATGACACCATCCCCACTATGCTTCAGAACATAGTAGAATATTAGACAAAAGGCGAAATAGCGTATCGCACACACTCTGCACAAGTGAGAGAGCGCGATTGAAGACATTGGTTTGCCGTTTAGCGGCGGTAATACTGGCAAATTATTGGTAGAAAAATAATGACCGAAACTAAAACTGAGAGTAGAACCCTTCGTATCGATTTAGTATCAGACGTAGTTTGTCCCTGGTGCTCTGTGGGCTATCAACGATTGCAAACCGCCCTACAGGATTTTCCGGATCTGAAGGTTGAGCTCAATTTTCAACCCTTTGAACTCAATCCGAATATGCCGTCAGAAGGTCAGAATGTGACGGAACATATCGCTGAAAAGTATGGTTCCGACTTGGCGACTATCGAACAAAATCGAGCGCACTTGCGCGCCGTGGGAGAAGCCGAAGGTATTACCTTTTCAATGGCCAGCGACGCCCGTATTTACAATACTTTTCAAGCGCACAAGTTATTACACAAGGCCCAGCAACTTGGCACCCAAAAGGCGCTGAAACTGGCCCTGATGGAAGCCTACTTTGCAGGGCATCAGGATGTGTCATCCGAGGAGGTGCTCGTGGAAATCGCTTGTGCAAACGGTTTTACCGAAGCAATGGCTCGTGACACTCTGGCAGATGAAGCTATTTCTCGGCAGGTACGTGCCATTGAACAGCAATATACAGCGATGGGGATCAGTGCGGTGCCTACGTTCATTTTTAATCAGCAGTTTACAGTCAGTGGTGCTCACGATGCAGCAACGTTGGCAGGGGTGATTAAAGACATTTCTAATCGTTAGGTGCAACCTGACCCGAAACACAGGCAGCTTTCTTAGCGGGGTCGTTCCTTTTTTGAAGCCTGAGTTGAATACAATAAGCACTTTTAACGTGTTTAACGAACACTGCTCAATCGTGTGTGAGTGGCTAGTGTTGACTAAACCCCTTATTACCAGCAGGAGAAAAACGTGAATTTCGCGTTTTTCTGTCAATGGCTTCCTGTCTTAACAGCTTATTAGCATCAACATCTGCGATGGCAGTGATTTCGGATCTACTCAGCTTACCGTCCGCTGCCAGTGACAGATAACGAGAACAGCACACGCGCAGAAATGAGGTGAAGTTACCTATGTCATGGTCGGCGTCCATCGACTCAAAGTAGAGTTTTGTAATCAGTTGAGTAACCGTCATTTCATCCCTAAACGCGATTTCTTCTAGCGTTTCCCAAAAGAACGCTCGAGTCGAATAGACGTCACAACCCCATCAATTCTTAATGATTTCGTGTGTGACTCCCATAAATGATGGTCTGCACCGACAAACAACTGACACATAGTCATACCCCTAAATTAAATAATCAAGCTTTACAGTAAGGCAGCGAACTGCATTAATAGCGCGGGATGTGCGGGCCACGCCGGTGCGGTGACTAGATTACCATCGGTAATTGCTCCATCCATAGGTAATTCGGCGTAGATACCACCGGCCATTTCAACTTCAGGTTGGCAGGCCGGATAGGCGGACATTTTTTTCCCTCGAATAACACCTGCAGCGGTTAATAGCTGTGGTCCATGGCAAACAGATGCGATAGGTTTCCCACTTTGACTAAACTGTTGAATAATCTCAATGACTCGGCGGTTAAGGCGTAAATATTCCGGTGATCGACCACCAGGAAGATGAAGTGCATCGTAGTTTTCTTCATTAACATGGTCAAAAGTCGCATTCAATTCAAAATTATGTCCCCGCTTTTCAGAATAAGTCTGATCGCCTTCAAAATCGTGAATGGATGTCGCTATCATATCGCCAGCTTGTTTTTCAGGACAAACTGCATCAACGCTATGCCCCATGGCCATTAACCCCTGAAACGGAACCATATTTTCGTAGTCTTCAACATAATCACCTGTAATCATTAATACTTTTGCCATAATCCTTTCTCCTTGTCCTATTAATTTTTAACCCATCGGGGTGCCATAATCATAGAGCGGCCGCCATCAGTAGTAAGCCACAGAAATTGGTTTAAACGGTAATACAGTAATACTACAAAGCTGGAGATTGTGATTATCGAAAAACTAGTTCTGGTACAAAGCTCCGTGATCTCCGCTGTAAACTATTTTTGAGAACTCTGACAGCTTCGTTTCCTCCCTCAACACCAAGGCAACGTGCTAGCAAGTGCCTTAACGCAGGGCATTGATTGGCTGAAAATTCCGGTGGCGAACACTCTGGCAATACGGTCTAACCTTGCGTGAACGAGTAACTGCTTTAACGGTGTGCTAATCTATTAAAAATTATCAGACTAATGATCGTTACTATGATGGAGACCTATAAATGATTACATTTCATGACCCTAGGGGTGACGTTGCCGCGCAGACTTTGGCTTATACACTGAGCCACGATCTCACAGCCAACCAAGGTGCCGGAACTACAGTCGCACTGTTAGCTAATGGTTTCCCCGATTCTGTCAACTTTTTGGGAGCTATTGGGCAGTGCTTGAGCGCCAAATACCCCGCGCTCACCTTGAAATATTGGAATAAGGGCAACGCCTCTATCCCCGCACCTCAATCTATGCTTGATGAGATTAAAGCTCACTGTCATATTGCCATTGCCGCATACGGGCACTGAGGCAGTTGCACTACCGGCACCGTGCGTGACGGAATTAATATTGCTAAGCTCGGAATGCCTTCGGTGGCTCTGGTCACTGAAGACTACTGGCCTCAAGGCGACTTTGTCGCTAAGTCTCTGGGTATGCCCGATGTACCTCGGGTTAAACTTCCGCACCCTGTAGCGGGCACAGGCGAGGCCAATTTAAGCCGAATTGCCGAACAGGTTGTTGACGATATTGTCAGTAAACTCAAAAGCTCGGGTGACCTATGAATCCAGTATTAGAGGCCATTGACGAGTCTGCTGCGCTAGAACAACTGCATGAATTGGGCTGTACCGACGGCTTGCCTGTTATTATTCCGACAGCAGCGAGAGTCGAGCGCATGGTCCTTGCCACACTTCTGGATGGTGATTTAGTGCTGGGAGAAATGGGACCTGGCATGGGAGTGGCAACGGTCGAAAAAGTCGCAATTGCTGCGGTGATGGCCGGATGCCTCCCAGACTATATGCCCATTGTACTGGCGGCGGTAAAAGCGGTGATACTGCCGTCTTTTGATTTGACCGAAATGCAGTCAACAACCCATTGTACAGCGCCATTAATCATCGTTAACGGCCCTGCCCGTATAACCTGTGGCCCCGTCGCAAGTGGTTTCGGTGCTCTAGGCCCCGGACATCGAGCCAATGCTAGCATTGGGCGGGCATTACGTCTGACAATGATTAATATCGGCGGTGCGCAGCCGGGTTCCTCCGATATGGCCTTGTTAGGCCACCCGGGGAAGTTTACTTACTGCCTCGCTGAAGACGAGGAACACTCCCCCTTTCCGCCACTTCATAGCAGTTTAGGCTTCAAGACCGATGACAGTGTCGTTACCGTTATCGGCGCTGAGGCACCGCACTCTGTCATTTACAGCGGCAATGCCGATGACCCAGAGAACGCCGACAAGCTACTCACTCAGCTTGCGGTAGGCCTTGCTAACTTTGCTACTAACAATGCAATTTTGACCGGTGGTGCTGCTGTTGTAGTTCTGAATCCCGAACATGCCGATATTTTCTCACAAGCAAATATGAGTAGAGACGACGTTCAGAACAAGTTGTGGCAGTTTACTCATAAACCGGTGTCTCAATTACAACAGGTTGGCGGCGCATTTGGTGGCGGTAGAAATCCCGATGGCGATTACAAAACGTTCAACAAACCGGAAGATATATTGATACTAACGGCAGGAGGAAGCGGCCTTTATTCGATGGTGATGCCAAGTTGGTGTGCCGGCAAACATAAAAACAGTGCGGTAAGTGTGCTTGTTGAAACCGATCAATTCTGTGAGATACCACTTTAAAGACAGTGGACAACGACAGGATATATAACATCAGTACACTGAAGTTTGCTCTCAAGTCGTTGTCTTTGATGAGAAAAATCAGCGTGGCTAATCCCGCGGTCTAATGCTTTAGTTAGACTCTATAACTCAGTCATGCTTTTTTTCCGGAGCATCGATTTAATTGCACTATGATCGTACCGGGTAAGGCTTATTTTACGATGTGGCGCAGATATTCCACAGTATCTTAGCGGGGCTCGCCTTATCGGACTTTGCGTAAAAAATGAGAGAGCCTAGATCTGCCACTCAGACTACAGATGACACTGCCTCTTTGACCATTGTCTATTCTCAATCGATGAGCATAAATGGTTTACCGCTCTATGATGAAATTCTCAAACTTGGGATCGTGGGTGCGCTCCCAATACTCCTGAAAACAAAAAGGCGAGTTGTTAACAACTCTACCTTTACTATTTTTGTACCAGCTATCTACATCTGGATGGCCCCAGGCCAGGTTCTCGCTGAGACGTTGTACTTCGTCATTATATTCGACATTAACATCGTCTTTACATTCAAGTGATTTGATATCCGTCTGGGCCAATTCCATGATGCAGCTCATCACATAGCGAACCTGACACTCAACCTGATAGATGATACTGCCCCCGTGCACGATATTAGTATTGGGGCCATACAGGCAAAACATATTGGGATAATCAGGTACGGTAATACCCAGGTAGGCGCGAGGATCATCGCCCCAGACCTGCTCAAGAGACACACCAGATTTACCGCGAATATCCATCGGCCACAAGAAACGATTTGATTCAAACCCTGTCGCCAAAATGGCAACATCAACCTCATAATGTTTACCATCGGCCATCGTGATGCCGCTGTCAGTCACAGACGCTATCGTATCGGAAACCAGCTCAACATTACTTCTTGTTATGGTAGAAAACCAGTTATTGTCTATGATCAGGCGCTTGCCCCACACAGGGAAAGTCGGAACCACCTTCTCTAGAAGGTCCTGGCGGTCTCCCAGCCCTTCTTTTATGTGCTCTGTTAGCGCTTCGCGCATAGCATCGCTAGCCTCATTCATCGACCGGCCTTTATCATCCCACTCTGGGTCGAGAACAACGGCAGGCCAGGTTACATCGCCAAACAAACGTACCGCTCTAAACCGATTCCAGGCCTCATAATATGGCACATGCTGGAGTAACCATTTATGGCCTTCTGCAACTTCACGGTAATAATCTGGATTCGGCAGCAACCAATTTGGTGTGCGCTGAAAGACAAATACTTGCTCTGCTTTTTCGGCGGTATCGGGCAGAAATTGGACGGCACTACACCCAGTACCGATCACAGCAACACGCTTACCTTTTAGGTCGTGTTCATATTGCCAGTTTGAAGAATGAAACATTGGGCCTTTAAAATTATCCAGCCCGGGTATTTCGGGACGTTTTGGTCTATTCAACTGGCCGACAGCACTGATCAGCGCATTACTGTAAAATACATTGTTGTTGCCGTTAGCGTCCACTGTAGAAATTTGCCAGTGATGATTTTTCTCATCATAAATAGCCGACGTGACTTCGGTATTAAATTTTATATTCTTTCTCAGCGCATATTTATCCGTACACTTATCAAAGTATTCAAATAATTCTGGTTGCTTAGAAAAGTAACCACTCCACTCCGGATTTTTATCGAAAGAATAGGCATAAAAGTAATTGGGCGTGTCAACGCCACAGGCAGGATATGTATTCTCATGCCACGTTCCGCCAACCTCTGAATTTTTTTCGATAATTCGATATGGAATGCCCGCCTCTTCAAGTTTTATTGCCGCGCATAAACCAGACATACCGGCACCAATAATAGTCACAAGAAATGCATCCAGCGTTGAAGTCGGCGGTTTATCACGCCACACCGCGTCGCGATTAGTGATGCCCATTTCTTCGAGGAACATCGGCGTCTGCTCAAGCGGTAGAGGTTCCCCAACGCTAACAGACATAATTTTGTTCATCTTTTCTAGATTGGGAACTGGGGGTAAGGCTTTTGTTTTATCGACGTAAGGTTTAATAACATCGAAGGCAGAAATTCGTATCTCACTGGCAATCTCATCATTAAAGCCACCCGAGTCATCCGCTAATAATTCCGGCGGCACTGGATTTGGTAAATACGGTGCGGCCAACCATTTTTCATCACCACTTAAGTGACTCATTACGGCTAGGAGTGTTGGCAAATTGGCGCATTCAATTGCATTTCTAAGCACTTTATCTGGATTTGACATACCCGTTATCCCGCTATGATAGCTATAGATTTTCGTTGACGACACCGAGCCATTAATAGCGGGAGAAACGAACCATCTCCGAGCACATGGCCCTTTTCTTCTGGAACCTACCTCATCAAAACATTACATGTATCACGTTGAACATCGAACTTTGAAAGTACGCTGCTTTATTTACAGCCGCTGTTTCTGGATTCAGTCTATCGCCTGCAACTTTTATTTGATAGTACCGTTTCAGTCTTTACCGCCAATTATTCGTTGAAATCATGACCTAAGTCGATGGGTATAGAACCTATAAAGTCGCTCTATTACTTAATCCACATCGAGCACAGGACTGTTGGCAGTCAACAAACGGCGAGGAAAAACATCGGGGAACCACTAAAATCTCGTTGTAAACTATCAACAATCCTATAAAAATCAGAGTTGTGGAAATTATTACACCATCGCAGCCAATAGTTAATTAGTATCGCTCAAATGGCAAGTTGTCATACTCGGCTCAAAGCTAATCACTAAACAGAGCGTGACAAGAAAAGAGGTGTCTAGATTGATCGTTACTCTAAACCACTGAATAACGAATAGGAGATTTTTTGACCGCGGGAGACTTCGCTTTATAGCTTGAACAACCCTCAAGACCATTAGCAGAACGGGCGCTTATTCATGCGATGGGTTTGGGAGTTACAGCACTACTGAGCGCTGTGTTTTGTTTGCCGTACAAGCTTTGAACCGTCAAAAATCAGTGAGTGTCTGGTGAATTGTGATCAACGTTGTTGCTCAGATGAGCCCGCGTCAATAAAAACCTATCTCTGCAATTTCAATATCAGCGATGTGATCTCGGCCATAGGCAACGATACCTATACTGCGCAGTGAATCCGGTTTTACTGTTTTACTGGACCAGCTGCTGGAGGGCGCAAAAGCAGTCAGTGGTACTTTGATTATTTGCCACTGCTCTGTCGTTTGGAAACTAGCTTGATAGTATTGCCATGGCAACAATGTCCGAGATGTCCGCAAATGCAAGTAGTAGCGCTGCCCATTACCGCGCACTTTTAAATAAGCGCCGGCGGCTGAGACGACGCTTGCGCCCGCTACCTCTCTGCGCAGCTGAATAAAGCCACCGTTATTTTCTATGCTGACTTTTCCTGTCAAATGCGCAAACGCGTTCCCACCCTCGTTATCAAAGACCAAGCCTCCCTCCGACACCCCACCCATGACCTGGTCGCTAATATAGTCCCAGCGCAACTCTGGCTGCGACTCAAAGTTGTCGATCATTAATGGTTCCTCGGCGGCGCTGCTAGGTATCAAATAGAGACTAAGGCAAATAACGCCCATAAACCGTCGAATAATATTCATTTCGAAGTAACCTATCAGCGCTTGTATTGAGTCGGGCAATAGCCGCGACTGACATCAGGAGAACGCAGTTGCAGATGCTTAGTTTTTCGCCCCGTAACACGCTGGCGCCAGAGGCGAAACGATCGAGGCTTCAGATTGCGACGCATCAGCAGTCTCACCGCAGGCTCATTGAGTTTAAAAAGACTTTCTATCGCTTCAAAGGGGGTTCGATCCTCCCATGCCATTTCTACAACGCGCGACAGTTCACTGGCCGTCAAGCCGGCCTCAGCGGGGGAACTTAGTTGACTGACATTTTTGCTCATTGCATTACCTCCATCTCACTACGAATTATACGATGTCGATAACTAATCCGATGACTGACTACCGACAACATTTGTCGCACCCAGTAAATTAAGCGCTTGAGTCAGTTGACGCCAATGACGCGCCGACGACCCGTAAAACCGAT
>TARA_B110000902_G_scaffold264772_1_pt1 | contig 11744 bp, 14 predicted proteins | sample TARA_B110000902 | Tara Oceans TARA_B110000902 (sample SAMEA4398009) | marine metagenome | biome: Polar Biome; feature: [SRF] surface water layer (ENVO:00010504); material: water (ENVO:00002006), including particulate matter (ENVO:01000060) such as... | depth 5 m | reverse complement strand
GTGGAGATTGGTTTTGGTATGGGGCAATCATTGGTAGAAATGGCGCAAGCCGAGCCCGACAAGGATTTTATTGGTATTGAAGTACATAGACCTGGCGTCGGTAAGTTGATGTTATTGACCGAAGAGGCAGGCATAACTAATCTAAAAGTATATTGTGATGATGCGGTTGAAGTATTAAAAAATTGTATTAATGACAGCAGTCTAGAGCGAGTACAGTTATATTTCCCAGACCCTTGGCATAAGAAAAAACATAATAAGCGCCGTATAGTGCAGCAAAGTTTTGTGCAGCAGTTAAGGCAAAAACTGACGGTTAACAGTGTATTTCATATGGCAACTGATTGGCAGCCATATGCCGAGCAAATGTTAGAAGTAATGAGTGAGGCCGAGGGTTACAGTAATACCGCACAAGGCTATGCGCCAAGACCAGATTGGCGGCCAGTGACCAAGTTTGAACGTCGCGGCGAACGCTTAGGGCATGGCGTATGGGATTTGTTGTTTAAACGAGAAAGCTAAATAACTTCTACCGTTTGAAATTCGTTTAATACTGTATCTAGAAAACGAAAACCTAGGGCAGTTGTTGCAATCTGTGGTCCATCCACCATTAAACCCTTGGCGATAAGCCTATTTCGCATTGGTGCGATTAGCTCTAAAGGAAGGCCGGTTTTTTCTTCAAACAGTCTTTCATTAACGCCATTTGTTAGGCGTAACACATTCATCATAAATTCCAATGGTAATTCTTTGGCTGTTACCGATTGGGTGCCAGCGAGTGGTGACTTATTCAAATAATCATTAGGCTGGCGAGTCTTCCAGCGCCGGTTGATTTTCGCGTTTGTCGCAGTAGATATTTTCCCATGGGCGCCAGCACCAATACCAATATAGTCACCAAATTGCCAATAGTTAGTATTGTGCTGACTTTGTTTGCCAGCCTTGGCAAAAGCTGAGATTTCATAGCGGTTAAAGCCCATACTATGAAGCAGCTCAAATCCTGCGTGCTCTATTTCTTCTAGTGCATCTTCTTTAGGCAGGCTAGGCTGAGTATTATAAAAAATAGTATTAGGTTCAATTGTTAGTTGATACCAAGATAAGTGGGTAGGGTTTAACTCGATCGCACGGTGTAAATCTTCAATAGCCTCGGTTGGCGTTTGGCCTGATAGTCCATGCATTAAGTCAATATTAAAATCATCAAATCCTGCAGCCTTAGCGGCCTCAACAGCGGATGCTGCTTGCGCAGAATCATGAATACGGCCAAGTTTTGCTAAATGCGCATCGTTAAAACTTTGAATACCGATAGAGAGTCGGTTAACGCCTGCCGCCCGAAAGCCAGAAAACTTTTCTTGCTCTACAGTGCCGGGGTTTGCTTCTAGCGTTATTTCAATATCGTCATCAAAAGGGATTCTGTGACGAACCGCATTAAGTAGAGTTTTTATCGCAGCTGCTGAAAAAATACTTGGCGTACCGCCACCAATAAAAATGGAGCTAAGAGATGGGCTGTCTAATAATGTTAGCTCTTGCTCTAAGTCTTTAATCAAAGCGGCGACATAGTCGACTTCTGGCAAGTCACCTTGTTGCTGATGCGAGTTAAAATCACAATAAGGGCACTTTTTCACGCACCACGGAATATGTATATAAAGCCCGATAGACGGTTGTTGATTAAGCATAAATAAATCCATTAAACTGTCGTTATGATACCGCAGTTTTAAGCCGTACTAAGGTATTGTTGGTTAAATTTATAGAGAGGTGATAATGAAAGTCAGTAAAATAATTACGCTAATTATTTGGGCCACATGTATTTGGTGTTTAGTGATTACCGATAACTCTATTTGGGTGATTACCGGCAAAGCAACGTTTTGGGTACTGTTGGCCTCCCATCTACTTGAGTTTGTAATTTATTTGCCAAAGCTGCGTAAAATGAATGGTCCAATGGCAACTTATTTTATCAATATAATGTTGTTCGGTGTTTTTTATTGGAATGAAATAAAGCCCCGAGATGAAGAGAAAGCACAATAGTTAGTTAAGCTGATGTAATAAACGAGTCATTGCCTGCCCGCGATGGCTAAGTCTATTTTTTTGTTCGGGTACTAGTTGAGCTGAGGTTAAGTTTAAACTAGGAACGAAAAATAGCGGATCGTAACCAAAGCCATTATCCCCGGCAAGCTCTGTGCCAATAGCGCCCTCCCAGCTCCCCTGAAAAATCATCGGCGTCGGATCATCTTCATGTCTCATATAGACCACAACACATTGGAATCTTGCGGTGCGTCGTTCGAGGGCAACACCCTTTAGTAAATTTAGTAGTTTGGTGTTATTTTTTTCATCAGTGGCATCGACCCCACTAAAGCGCGCGGAATAGATTCCGGGCTGCCCCTTTAAATAGTCGACTTCTAATCCCGAGTCGTCAGCTATTGCTGGCAAGCCGCTATGCTTAGCAGCCCAGCGGGCTTTTAGTATAGCGTTTTCAACAAAACTTAAGCCGTTTTCTACTGCTGGTGTTATATCAAATTCACTTTGCGATACTGCTTCAATATTACAGGGCGCAAGTAATTGGTTTAGTTCTTTAAGTTTGCCTTGATTGCCGCTAGCTAAAACAACTTTAGTCACTTTTTGCCTTCTTGATATAGGGCCTTACTGAATTTAATATTAATAGGGGCTCTATTTCTGTCAGGTTGAACATCAATATTGAAACTGAGTGTCTCGCGGTGATTAAATTTAAAGCTAGCCAGATAATAGATGGCGCCTTTTTCTTCAATCTCGATAAATTCTAACGGTAATTTATGAATCAAATCACTCTTTGTACCATTAACAACGGCGCGCCGTTCAATGTTTTTACCGCTGTCAATATTTTTACGGACGGACACATTTATCATCGCAATATTTTTGCCACGAGTCAGTTGGTAGGCCTTGGCTATATCAGGAGTGACAAATGTACTGTTAAAAACGCTGTAGTAAATTTCATATGGTGGGTAGATGTATTCAAAGCTTTCTTGCGCATGAGTGACTACAGAGAACAACAGTAATGACATTGCAGCGATAATATTTTTCATAAGTCTCACTTACTAATACGATAAATAGCGGTTGCACCAAATAAGTTGGGCCAGTTTACGCCAAGGGTTGTTGTTTCGTTGTTGTGATTGAGTACGCGCCTGCTAAGAATACGGATGTCTTTTTGTTGGCATAAAGCCTCGAAATCATTGACGGTACAAAAATGAATGTTCGGCGTGTCATACCAGTTATAGGGCATGAAGTTAGAGACCGGCATTTTACCATTGGTCAATAAATATAGTCGCGTACGCCAGTAACCAAAATTAGGGAACGACACTAAGCATTCTTTGCCAATGCGCAACATTTCATCAAGTACTTTGTCGGGGTAATGCACAGCTTGTAGAGTCTGTGTCATTACCACAGTGTCAAAGCTGTTATCAGAAAAATTGCCTAAGCCTTTATCTAAGTTTTGCTCAATAACATTAACGCCGCGGGCAATGCATTGAGTAATTTGTGTAGGGTCGATCTCTAAACCGTAACCGCTAACTTTTTTTTCGTTAATTAACTGTTCTAGTAAGGCGCCGTCGCCGCAACCTAAATCTAATATTCTCGAATTTGGTTGAATCCAGCTGTTGATAACCTCAGGAGGTAATTGCATTATTTCTCTCCTTCGCATTCTTCAATTACGTTACAAAGATAGGCATCAAAGAATTTTTCATACCTAACGTTTGGCAGTAAGAACGCGTCGTGGCCGGCAGCTGACTCTATTTCAGCATAGCTGACAGATTTGCCAGCGGCAATTAATGCGTTAACAATCTCACGCGACCGCTCCGGGGCAAAGCGCCAGTCAGAGGTAAATGACACCACTAAGAACTTGCATTGAGCGCCAGTAAAAGCTGTTGCAGCATCGTCATCATATTCGCGGGCAAGATCAAAGTAATCTAATGCTTGGGTCATTAAAATATAGGTGTTGGCATCAAAGTTTCCGGTAAATGATTTCCCTTGATGGCGTAAATAGCTTTGTACTTGGAATTCGATATCGCTGTCTTGGCCAAGATCAAAGCTCCCAGAACGTAATTCGCGACCAAATTTTTCTCCCATGGCACCGTCAGATAAATAAGTGACATGGCCAATCATCCGAGCAAGTGCTAAGCCTGTTTCAGGCGCTGTGCCATGAGCTAAATAGTCACCAGCATGATAATTTAAATCCGAGGTAATAGCCTGACGAGCGATTTCATTGAATGCTAAATTTTGGGCAGTTAATTTCATTGCTGAAGCAATGACAATACAGTGACGTAGTCGGTCTGGGTATTCTAACGACCAGCGCATGGCTTGCATGCCGCCGAGGCTGCCACCAATAACGGCTGCCCATTGTTGGATGCCCAATAGATCTGCAAGCCTTGCTTGTACCTTTACCCAATCCCGTGCCCGCAGGCGAGGAAAGCTTGCTCCCCAAGCATTGCCGGTTTCAGGATTTATAGAAGCGGGCCCAGTAGAGCCAGAACAGCCGCCAATGTTATTAGAGCTGACAATAAAAAACTTATTGCTATCGATAACTTTACCGGGGCCAACATATTCATCCCACCAGCCGGGCTTGGTATCATCCATACCATGATAACCTGCGGCATGATGGTCGCCAGATAAGGCATGACAAACAAGAATTGCATTGCTGGCCGCGCGATTAAGTGTGCCATAGGTTTCATAAACCACATCAAACGCAGGCAATACTTTGCCAGAAGCCAGCGTAAGAGGCTGCTCAAAATGATGCGTTGTCGGACTAACAAGTCCTACTGAGTTGGCGGGTATATTTTTTGGCATACTTCTCGTGTGCGTTAAGCTACATTTTACTTCAATGTGGGCAGTCTAATTACGGCCTTGCTGATGCGCAAGCTTAGGGTTTATTTACTTCGCATTATTTGGGAGCAGTTTTAGCCCTACTAACGCACACAGTTTGTCTACCTGTTTCGCCCGAGTTATTGTAATCAGTACTCTGTTGCTATTAGATCCGTTAGCAAGAAACTAAATCGGTTGCTTGTTGCTGCTTTTAACTAGCGACCCAGTGCTAGGGCTTATTTTTAACCGCTCGCAAATACGCCGAAACAGTCATCCTTAGATGCCCCCAGTTTAATATGACAGGGCAGTATTAAATCACTGTTCTGACATTGCTAGCTAGTGAGCAGGCATAAATTTTACATAACCATTGTTAAGCCAGATAGCATTCCCACCGATGCCGCCGCATTACGGATTAGAATATCGACAATATTTAGTAGTATAAATACCAAAATTGGCGAAAAGTCTAGACCGCCCATTGCTGGCAGCAAGCGGCGCACTGGCCCGAGAATTGGTTCATTAATTTGATGGAGTAATGTTAGAGCTGGATGACTGCTGCTTGGCGCGAGCCAGCTGAATACTATTGAGATAATAATAGAGAAAAATAAAAATTTGGTAGCGGTAGCAGCCACGGCGATCAGTGACCAGATTAAGGTATTTACAGGGCTGCCAAAGCCGTAACCTGCCAACAGTAAAATGGCATGGATTGCAAACATTTGAATAATAATTGCAAGTACAACAGAGGCAATATCGAGGCCCCACAAGCCGGGTATGATTTTACGCAGCGGCAATAAACCGGGGTTGGTAGCTTTCACTACAAATTGGGATATAGGGTTGTAAAAGTCGGCCTTGGCTACTTGTAGTAAAAAGCGAATAATGACTAAGCCGATATAAAAACTAGTAACGGTTTTTATTAAATATGCTGAAATTTCGATAAGCGCCGACATACTATTCTCCTAGCTCCTTTGCCATCTCTTTAGCGCGATTGGCGCAGTTGTTCATTGCCTTAGCTACTAGCTCGCGCAGACCGCCTTGTTCAAAGGTGTTAACGGCTTGTTCGGTGGTTCCCCCTGCGGAGGTAACTCGGCGCCTGAGCTCGCCTACATCCACGTCACTGTCTAGAGCCATTTGCGCAGCCCCCAGTGCTGTTTGCAAGGTGAGTAGCTTGCTGGAGTGGGCATCTAAACCCATTTTTTTGCCAGCATCTTGCATGGCTTCCATCAGTAGAAAATAATAAGCGGGGCCTGAGCCAGAAACCGCTGTTACCGCATCTAGCGCTGCTTCGTTATCAACCCAAACGCTAACGCCAACAGCATTTAATATGGTGCTAGCCAAGTCTTTTTGTGCAGTAGTTGTATTATTATTGCTATACAGGCCCGTTGCCCCTAAACCTAGCAGAGATGGAGTGTTTGGCATGCAACGTACGATTGCTGTGGTGTCCCCTAGCCAAGCTTGCAGGCTAGTTAGATCGACTCCGGCGGCAATAGAAATCACAATTTTATTAGTGCCCTCAAGTAGAGCCTTCAACGGCGAGACAACCTGTTTAAGGACTTGAGGTTTGACGGCGATAACGACAACGTCAGCTTTGCTAGTGATTTCAAAATTGTCTGCGCTAACATTAATGCCTAGTGCAGCAGCCTTTGCGCGGGCGGTCTCACTCGGGGCGGACGCCCAAATATTTGCGCGATTGTGTCCTTTGTTAATTAAGCCGCTTATTATACTGGTGGCCATATTACCTGCGCCGATAAAGGCTATGTTTGTTTGTGTCACGTGGTGATCCTATTGTTTGTCACTAAGCTATTGGGTTCAGGCTCTGGCACCGAAAATATCGGTACCAACCCGAACCATAGTAGAGCCTTCGCCAATGGCTTGCTCCATATCAGCTGACATGCCCATAGATAATGTATCTATAGTTGGGGCAACCGCCTGAACTTGCAAGTAAAGCGCGTGTAATTGCGCAAACCGTTGGCGCTGTAACAGTTGATCGTCAGTCGCTTCCGGGATTGCCATTAAGCCGCGCAGCGTTAAGCGGTCTAATGTTGTAATAACTTGGGCTAACTGGACTAGATCGCATGGCTTAATGCCCGATTTATTGTCTTCAGCGCTGATATTCACCTGTATACAAATATTCAGCGCGGGCAAATTTACCGGCCGCTGACTATTTAGACGCTGGGCGATTTTTAGTCTATCTACTGTATGTGCCCATTGAAAGCTCTCGCTAATTGCGCGCGTTTTATTCGATTGTATTGGGCCAATAAAATGCCATTCGATGGCAAGATCTTGCAGTTGCTCAATTTTTTCAAGTGCTTCTTGCAGATAATTCTCGCCGAAACACTGCTGACCAGCCTGCCAAGCGATGCGTATTTGTTTAGCTGAGCGAGTTTTGCTAACTGCCAGTAGTGTGATGGCAGCAGGATTTCTGTTATTTTTTTCCGCTTCAAGGCAGATACGATGGCCTACGTCTGCTATATTTTGTTTTATGTCAGTCATGGTAATCGATATTAAGCTCTGAAAATAATAAAGAGCGCTATTATAAACAGTATTCAGTTGTGAGTGCAGATTAGGAAGCAAAAATGGATATAACCGAATTATTGGCCTTTAGTGAAAAGCAAGGTGCGTCAGATTTACATCTATCAGCAGGGCTGCCCCCGATGATTAGAGTGGATGGGGATGTACGTCGCATTAATTTGCCGCCGATGGATCATAAAGAAGTGCATGCCTTGATCTATGACATTATGAATGACAAACAGCGCAAAACGTTTGAAGAAAACTGGGAGACTGATTTCTCATTCGAAATACCAGGCGTGGCGCGGTTTCGGGTAAACGCTTACAACCAAAATCGTGGCGCTGCCGCAGTATTTCGAACTATTCCCTCAGAAGTACTTAATATGGATCAATTAGGAATGGGGCAGGTGTTTAGAGATATCTCGCAAAATCCGCGAGGGCTTATTTTGGTAACTGGTCCAACTGGTTCCGGTAAATCAACTACATTGGCGGCTATGGTTGATTATATTAATGAGAATAAATACGAGCATATTCTGACTATCGAAGATCCGATTGAATTTGTACATGAGTCAAAAAAATGTCTAGTGAACCAGCGAGAGGTTCATCGCGATACTCGCAGCTTTAATGAAGCGCTGCGCTCAGCTTTGCGGGAAGACCCTGACATTATTCTTGTTGGTGAGCTGCGCGACTTGGAAACCATTCGCTTAGCATTAACGGCAGCAGAAACTGGCCACTTAGTATTCGGTACTTTGCATACTACCTCTGCAGCAAAAACAATTGATAGGATTGTTGATGTATTCCCTGCGGCGGAGAAAGACATGGTTAGGTCAATGTTGTCGGAGTCACTGCAGGCAGTTATTTCGCAAACACTACTGAAAAAAACCGGTGGCGGACGGGTTGCAGCTCATGAAATCATGTTGGGCACGCCGGCGATTCGTAACTTGATTCGTGAAGCAAAGGTTGCCCAAATGTATTCTGCTATTCAAACCGGAGGTGCGGTTGGCATGCAGACTTTGGATCAATGCTTAGAAGATATGGTTGGTAAAAATATGGTGTCTAGAGATGTGGCGAGAGAGAAAGCCTCAAATCCGGATAACTTTTGATTAAAATATTAGCAATGAGAATATGCTGTGGATATTGAAAAACTACTGGCAGTGATGGCAGCTAAAAAAGCCTCTGACCTATTTATTACGGTTGGGGTCGCGCCGTCAATGAAGATAAACGGCAAGATGACACCGGTTGCCAAGACAGCGTTGAATGAAGAGTTGGTAGAAAAGATAGTCTTGGGCACAATGGATGAAAAACAACGCGAAGTCTTCTTGGAAAAAAAAGAGCTTAACTTTGCAATAGCATCAGGCAGTTCCGGTCGCTTTCGGGTTAGCGCATTTTATCAGCGTAGCAATATGGGGATGGTGTTAAGGCGCATAGAAACTATTATTCCCCAGCCAGAAGATTTAGATTTACCAGAGGTCTTAACTGACTTAGTGATGGAAAAGCGTGGCTTATTAATTCTAGTGGGGGCAACAGGTGCGGGTAAGTCTACAACGCTTGCAGCGCTGTTGGGGCATCGAAATAGACACTCCAAAGGACATATTATCTCTATTGAGGATCCTATTGAGTTTGTGCACCAGCATGAAGGATGCATTATTACTCAACGCGAGGTGGGCATTGATACAGAGTCTTTTGAAGTGGCGCTAAAAAATACCTTGCGTCAGGCGCCAGATGTAATTTTGATTGGTGAAGTCCGATCAAAAGAAACCATGGAGCATGCGCTGGCGTTTGCTGAAACTGGCCACTTGTGTCTATGTACTATGCACGCGAATAACGCTAACCAAGCTTTAGATAGAATCATGCATTTTTTTCCGCCAGAAAGACATAATCAGTTGTGGATGGATTTGTCGTTTAATTTAAACGCAATGATCGCGCAGCAGTTGGTTCCAACGCCGGATGGCAAGGGGCGTAAAGCTTGTATCGAAATATTGATTAACACCCCGCTAGTCAGCGATATGATTCGCAAAGGCGATGTCCATAGTTTGAAAGAACAAATGACTAAGTCGCGAGAACTTGGGATGCAAACCTTTGACCAGGCGCTTTACGACTTATACAAGGCTGGGCAAATTACCTATGAGGATGCATTGGCCCATGCGGACTCAACCAACGACTTACGGTTGTTGATTAAGCTCAATAAAGATGACATGAAGGTTTACAGTGGTGGGTTAAAAATGGAAGGTGGTAGCGAGGAAGAGTTTTAGTTGGTTGAGTTAAACCAAGACTCTAAAATCAGCGCTGCTGCTACATTATCTATTGGACCATTATGGCTTGATAGCGCTCTAGCTTCGCGGCTAGTCAAGCGCTCATCCATTAAGCCAACCGCACAGGTGTAATTCGCTGCCATGCGGCGAGCGAACTTTTTGGCGCGTAATGATAATTTCGACTCAGTGCCATCCATATTTAACGGTAGGCCGACAATAATCAATGCAGGCTGCCATTGATTCACTAACATCCCAATTTCATCCCAGTTCGGGATCCCATCATTTGCTTTAATAATCAGCAATGGGCTCGCTGTGCCAGTAAGTGATTGGCCGCTAGCCACGCCAATTTTTTTTGAACCGAAGTCAAAGCTAAGGGCGGTATAAACTTGGTCTGGTAATTTGCCACTGATGATTTCAGGCATGGCCACTATCGGCACTTAACAGATTAAGATCGACACCGATTGATTTGGCTGCTGCCACCGCTCTATCTTCGATTGGGGTGTTGAATAAAATATCCATATCAGCGGGTACCGATAGCCATGCGTTGTTAGTGATTTCCTGTTCTAGTTGGCCAGGCTCCCAGCCAGCATAACCAAGGCATATCAGAGCTTTATCTGGACCTTCTCCTTGTCCAAGGGCAGAGATTACGTCGGTAGAAGTTGTCATTAGCAGATCTTTGGTAATCCGCATACTAGATTCCCAACGCGTTGCGGAGTTGGTATGCAAGACAAAGCCGCGTTCAACTTCTACTGGTCCACCGATTAGGACGGGTTCAGTACTGTCTTGGAAATCACCTTTCACCAGTTTTTGAAACACATTGGCCCAAGTTATCGCTAAAGGCTTATTGACAATGAGGCCCATGCCGCCATCTTCACTGCTATGCTCGCACAAATAAATAATCGAGCCTGCAAATGCTGGATCAGTTAGTCCAGGCATAGCAACGAGAAAATGATGTTTTAGAGTGTTTGTGGTGCTCATGGGGCTGCCTTATATGGATCGTGGGTCTTTATCTAAAAACAAAATTATATCACCCTCGGCTCGAGAATCGGTCACGACGAAACTGCCAAGTGCGAATAATTTCTAATACATCCGCCTTGCGGCTAATTTTTGGAGGGAAAGGCGCAAATGGGGCGGCAAGATACACGCTGCGAACGGCCGCCGAGTCTAGCAAGGGGCTGCCTGAAGAGGCCATTATTATTATTTTTCTAATTGATCCATCAGGAAACAAGGCAACCATTAGCCTTACATCGCCTTCGATACCTTCACGCCGTGCTTGAATCGGGTAATTTTTGTTGCCCGCATATTCGACTTTTTGTTGCCAGGCTAGCTGATAAGCAGCATCTTCAGCTGCTTTGGTCGCCACTGATGTGATTCGATATACTTTTGGTCGCTTGGCGTAAGCCTGCTGTAGCCGTGCGAGCTTCACCTCTAGGCTCGCAATTTCTGTGCTGATATGGTCTTGGGTGTCTGCGCCGGAGATCTGTTGCGGCTCAGTCTTTTTATCACTCAGCTCAGTCTGAGCCTTGTAAGGCGAGCGATTAACAGTAGTAACAATTTTTCTACCAGTAGGTAGCGGTTCAGATTGATTGGTTTTGGCAGCTGTTGCTGTCTGATAAATTTCTAGGGCACGTTTAGCGCTGACATCGATGGCTGTCAGCTCCGCTTTTTCTTCGCGGGTGCCACTGCCTTCTTGGTTGGCCTGAGCCAAAAAGTCGACCTTTTCAGGTGTCTGATCACTTTTAAAGCTGGCTAAGGTGATTTCAAGTTTTGGCGTACGATCAGGTGGGGATTCTGTACTAAAAACCACGCCAAAAATTAATGCAGCATGGCTAACAATGGCAAAGCCTAAGCATAATGCAAAGCGGTCTTCTGCTAGTAAGCTTAGGCTTTCTTTAGTCATTTTAGGCAAGCTGCTCAGCGATAGCCTGCATCAGCTGGCCGGTTATATCGGTATCAAAAGCGGCGTCTATTTCTCTGGCGCAGGTAGGGCTGGTGACGTTTATTTCAGTTAGATAGTCGCCAATAACGTCTAGGCCAACAAACAATAAGCCGCGCCTGACCAGTTCCGGACCAATTTCGTTGGCAATCCATAGGTCTCTTTCGTTTAGGACTTGGGCAACACCTCTGCCTCCAGCGGCCAAATTACCACGGGTTTCGCCGGCGGGCGGAATTCTAGCCAGA
>TARA_B110000902_G_scaffold196628_1_pt1 | contig 11746 bp, 7 predicted proteins | sample TARA_B110000902 | Tara Oceans TARA_B110000902 (sample SAMEA4398009) | marine metagenome | biome: Polar Biome; feature: [SRF] surface water layer (ENVO:00010504); material: water (ENVO:00002006), including particulate matter (ENVO:01000060) such as... | depth 5 m | reverse complement strand
TTTTTAATCATTTCAATCTCTTTGTCTTGTAAAGATAAAGATTCGTCTTCTTCAATCGTCTCAATAAAATCATAATCTTTTTCTGCGGATGAATTTTGAGGAATATTTAAAACTTCAACATTGCTATCTTGTCTGTCTTTATTTTCATACATCTTTTCGATTAATTGATGATGTTCTTCTTGCACTTCTTCGACATTACCATTCTTTATTAAGTCTAATGTCAGCTTTTTTAAATCGTTGATATCATTACGCATATCAAACAAAATTTTATACATAATATCACGCTCTGTAGAAAAATCATTTTCTTTTTTACCGCCAATAACAGCTGGTAAGTTGCCATTATTATTTGGTAAGTATTGTCGAAGTTTAGATCCGGTAACGATTCTTTCTTCTTCAATAACTGAAATTTGTTCTGCTAAATTTTTTAACTGACGAATATTTCCAGGAAAACGATAATTTAGCAAAATACTCACAGCATTTTCGTCTAATCGAATAGAAGGCATTCTGTATTTTTGGGCAAAATCTGAAGCAAATTTTCTAAAGAGCAGATGAATATCCTCACTACGGTCTCTTAATGCTGGTAAATGAATCTCCACAGTACTTAATCTGTAATATAAGTCTTCTCTAAATTTTTCATTTTGAATAGCAGATTGCATATCTAAATTGGTTGCAGCTACAATTCTAATATTAGTTTTTAGCACTTTTGATGAACCTACTTTTATAAATTCGCCATTTTCTAAAACACGTAATAAACGTACTTGAGTTGTTAAAGGAAGTTCACCAACTTCATCTAAAAAAATAGTTCCTCCATCAGCAACTTCAAAATATCCTTTTCTATCTTGCGTTGCTCCCGTAAAAGAACCTTTTTCGTGGCCAAATAATTCGCTATCAATCGTTCCTTCAGGAATTGCACCACAGTTTACAGCAATATATTTTGCATGTTTTCTGTGTGATAATGAATGTACAATTTTCGGAATATTTTCTTTACCAACACCACTTTCTCCCGTAACCAAAACAGAAATATCAGTTGGAGCAACTCTCACTGATTTTTCCAAAGCACGGTTCAAATGAATATCGTTTCCGATAATTCCAAAACGTTGTTTTAATGCTTGTAAGTTTTCCATTTTTATTTCAGTTGCAAAGTTTCAAAGTAATAAAGTTTCAAAGTAAATGCTCAAACGTACTTTGCTACTTTCTAACTAGTTTTTAATTATTATCAGAATACCCAACAGCGGTACCTTTTAAGGTCGCTGATGTGCAATCTTCAACTTTTACCATCACAAAATCACCTAATTTATAGTCTCCTTTCTCAAAAACTGCCACTGTGTTTTGTGTATTTCTTCCTTTCCATTCATTCGGATTCTTTTTAGAAGTACCTTCAATTAAGAATTCTTCCGTTTTGCCTAAATGTTGTTGGGTTCTATATAAAGCGTGTATTTGTTGTAAATCAATTACTTCTTGTAATCTGCGTTTTTTTATAGCATGAGGAACATCATCTTCCATTTTATTTCCGGCTAAAGTTCCTGGTCTTTCGGAATAGGTGAACATAAAACCGAAATCGTATTTTACATATTCCATTAACTCCAAGGTGTCTTTATGATCCTCTTCGGTTTCTCCACAGAAACCAACAATCATATCTTGTGATAAAGACATTTCGGGAATAATCTTAAAAATATTATCAACCAAAGTCTTGTATTCTTCACGCGTATGCTGCCTGTTCATTGCCTTTAAAATAGCGTTACTTCCACTCTGAACAGGTAAGTGAAGGTATTTGCAAATGTTTTTATGTTTTGCCATGGTGTGGATTACATCTAAACTCATGTCTTGAGGGTTAGAGGTCGAAAAGCGAAAACGTGTTTTAGGAAACTGTGTTGCACACATATCTAACAACTGAGCAAAATCTACAGCAGTTGCTTGTGCCATTTCAGTTGCTTTCTTGAAATCTTTTTTCAATCCACCACCAAACCATAAAAAGCTATCTACATTCTGACCTAAAAGTGTAATTTCTTTAAAGTTTGCATCAACCATCGATTTAATTTCGGCTAAAATACTTTTTGGATCTCTACTTCTTTCTCTTCCACGAGTAAAAGGAACTACACAAAATGTACACATATTGTCGCAACCTCTAGTAATAGAAACAAATGCAGTAACTCCGTTAGAGTTTAAACGAACAGGAGAAACATCTCCATACGTTTCATCTTTAGATAAAATAACGTTTACAGCATCTCTACCTTCACTAACTTCGCTTAATAGATTTGGTAAATCTCTATAAGCATCAGGCCCAACAACTAAATCAACAATTTTTTCTTCTTCTAAAAATTTTTCTTTCAGACGTTCTGCCATACATCCTAAAACACCAACTTTCATTTTAGGATTTACTTTTTTTACAGCATTGTATTTTTGCAAACGTTTTCTTACAGTTGTTTCTGCCTTTTCTCTGATAGAGCAAGTGTTAACTAATACTAAATCTGCTTCTTCAAGTATTTGAGTTGTGTTATAACCTTCTTTGTCTAAAATAGCAGCTACAATCTCACTATCGTTCATATTCATCTGACAGCCATAGCTTTCGATAAATAATTTCTTGGTGTTTTGTTTTTTATTTTCGGTTACAAGTGCTTTTCCTTGTATTTTTTCATCTATGATTTTTTCTACGTGTTCCATCTATCAATTTATCATTAAAAGGAGAGCAAAGATACAACCAAATTTGAATTTTTATGACATTTTGGCAGAAAAGATAATCTAGTAATTTTGTTAATTATTTATTGAAAATTGAAGAAATAATTTTTTTTCACAAAAAACTGACTACTTTTGCATACCTAAATAGTGCATTTTTAAAGCGTTTTAGCGACAAAATAAAGATAAATGGCAAAGAACTTAGTAATTGTAGAGTCCCCGGCAAAAGCAAAAACCATCGAAAAATTTCTTGGAAAAGATTTTCAAGTAGAATCGAGTTATGGTCATATAGCAGATTTACCATCCAAAGAATTAGGAATAGATGTGGAAGGAGATTTTAGTCCAAAATATATAATTTCGGATGATAAAAAACCAGTTGTAAAAAAACTAAAAGCTTTAGCAAAAAAAGCAGACACCGTTTGGTTAGCAAGTGATGAGGATCGTGAAGGAGAGGCAATCGCATGGCATTTAAAAGAGCAATTAGGTTTAAAAGATGAAAATACAAAACGTATTGTTTTTCATGAAATAACGAAAAATGCTATTTTAAAAGCAGTTGAAAACCCTAGAGATATAGATTATAATATGGTAAACGCACAACAAGCGCGTAGAGTTTTAGACAGACTTGTTGGTTACGAATTATCACCAGTTTTATGGCGAAAAGTTAAAGGAGGTTTATCCGCAGGAAGGGTGCAATCTGTTGCCGTTCGTTTAATTGTTGAAAAAGAAAGAAGCATTCAAGAATTTTCTTCTGAAACACATTATAAGGTAGTTGCAGAATTTTCTAATATTGAAGGAAAAACTTTTAAAGCATCGATTCCAAAGAACTTTGAATCTAAAAATGAAGCAGAAAATTTTTTAAAATCATGTTCAAATGCTAACTTTTTAATAGCTGATTTAACAAAAAAACCAGCAAAGAAATCACCAGCAGCACCATTTACAACTTCTACTTTACAACAAGAAGCATCTAGAAAATTAGGTTTTCCTGTTGCAAAAACAATGCAAGTTGCACAACGTTTATACGAAGCAGGTTTAATTACATATATGAGAACAGATAGTTTAAATTTATCTGTGGATGCAAGAAACGCTGCTGAAGAAGAAATTACAAATTATTACGGGAAAGAATATAGTAAACAACGTGTTTTTAAAACGAAGTCTAAAGGTGCTCAAGAAGCGCATGAGGCAATTCGTCCTACAAACATGAAAATGCATACTATTGATAAAGAATATGACCAAAATAGATTGTATGATTTAATTTGGAAAAGAACATTAGCTTCTCAAATGAGTGATGCTTTGTTGGAGAGAACTAATATGAAAATTGAGAATTCTGAAAACTCTAGAATCTTCACTGCAAATGGTGAAATGATTAAGTTTGAAGGCTTCTTAAAAGTATATCTAGAAGGAACTGATAATGAAGACGAAGAACAAGCAGGAATGTTGCCAACGTTAAAAGTTGGTGAAAATTTAGAATACACTTTTATAAACGCAACTCAAAGATTTACAAGTCCACCATATCGTTTTACAGAAGCATCTTTGGTAAAGCAATTAGAAGAATTAGGTATTGGTAGACCTTCTACTTATGCTCCAACAATTTCTACAGTACAAAGAAGAGGTTATGTTGAAAAAGGTGAAAATGAAGGCGTAGAAAGAAATTATGAGCAGATGATTTTAGCTGCGGGAACTGTTAAAAGTCAGATGTTAACAGAAAAAACAGGTTCAGATAAAAACAAATTAATTCCGACGGATATAGGTAATATTGTAAATGACTTTTTAGTTGCAAACTTTTCTAATATTTTAGATTTCGGATTTACGGCGAGAGTAGAATCTTCGTTTGATGATATTTCTGAAGGTGATGAAGATTGGATAGAAATGATTAAAGGTTTTTATACGAAGTTTCATGATAATGTAGAACATGTAAAAGAAAATGCAGATAGAGAAAGTGGAGAGCGTATTTTAGGGAAGCACCCAGAATCTGGAAAAACAGTTTTAGTTCGTCTTGGAAAATTCGGTCCTATTGCTCAAATTGGAGCGCCAGAAGATGAAGAAAAATTATTTGCAAGTTTAAATAAAGATCAGAATTTAGGAACAATTACCATGGAAGAAGCATTAGAATTGTTCTTGCTTCCAAAGACTTTAGGAACTTATGAAGGTGAAGAAGTAATCGTTTCTAATGGCCGTTTTGGACCGTATATTCGATTTGGAACTATGTTTGTTTCTTTAGATAAAGGAGAAAACCCGATGGAGGTTGATTTGCCAAGAGCTGAAGAATTAATTGTTGCAAAACAAAAAGCTGATGCGCCAATTTATCATTATGAAGATTTACCTGTGCAAAAAGGAGTTGGCCGTTTTGGACCTTTTATAAAATGGAATTCTATATTTATCAACGTTAGTAAAAAGTATGATTTCGATATGCTTTCAGATGATGATATTATTGAATTAATTGAAGTTAAAAAACAGAAAGAAATAGATAAAGTTATCCATAATTGGGAAGATGTTGGTATTCGTGTCGAAAAAGCTCGTTGGGGTAGGTTTAATGTTTTAAAAGGAAAAATTAAAATTGAACTTCCAAAAACTACAGAAATAGAAAAACTTTCTAAGGATGAGGCAGTTAAAATGATCGAGGCTAAAACACCAAAGAAAAAAGCTGTAAAAAGAAAATCTCCTGCTAAAAAAACTACAAAAAAGAAGTAGGGATTTTATATATTGCATCCGTATTAAAAAAAATTAATGAATCGAAACTATTTATCCCCTATAAAAGAAGCTGTCTTTGAGAATTTAGAGTTGCAGTCGCCTTTGTGTTTGGGTAAAAATATTAGAATTCATTCTGAGGAAGAAGGGTTTCCTGAATTAGAAAATGTGCAATTAGCGATTTTTGGTGTTCAAGAAGACAGAAATTCAGAAAATAATTTTGGTTGTGGAGAAGACTTACATATTATCCGAAATAAATTTTACCAATTATTTCCTGGAGATTGGCAAACAGAAATTGCAGATTTAGGAAATGTTCTAAAAGGAAACTCTGTTACAGATACTTATTTTGCGGTATCAGAAATAATATCATATTTATTAAAAAAGAACATCATACCAATTATAATTGGTGGTGGTCAAGATATTACCTACGTAAATTACAGAGCTTATGACAATTTAGAGCAAACGGTAAATATTACTGCTGTTGATAGTCGATTTGATTTAGGTGATTTAGAGGATCCTTTAACATCTCAATCTTATTTAAGTAAAGTAATTATGCAAGAACCAAATAACTTGTTTAATTATAGTAATGTTGGTTATCAAACTTATTTTAATGCTCAGGAAGAAATAGAATTATTAGATAATTTATTTTTTGATTCTTATCGACTTGGAAAAGCAAAAGAATTAGAAAGTATTGAACCAGCTTTTAGAAATGCTGATATTGTATCAATAGATATTGGTGCGGTAAGACAAAGCGAAGCTCCTGCTAACAATAACGCATCTCCGAATGGTTTCTATGGCGAAGAAATTTGTGCTATTTCTAGATATGCCGGAATTAGTGATAAAGTTACTTCTTTCGGAATTTATGAGTACAATTCTAAATATGATAACAATCAGCAAACTGCTAGTTTAATAGCACAAATGATATGGTATTTTATTGAAGGCGTTAATTTTAGGGTAAAAGATTATCCCTTTTCAGGGAAAGAAAACTATCAAAAATTTACAGTTTTAATGGAAAATGATGACCCATTAATTTTTTATAAAAGCAATAAAACTGGAAGATGGTGGATTGAGATAAATATTTTATCAGATAATAAATACAAAAGACATGCGTTAATACCATGTACATACAAAGATTACACAGAAGCTACAAAGCAAATTATACCAGAAAGGTGGTATAAGGCAATGAGGAAAATGTTGTAGTGTGAAATAAAATAAAAAACAATACGTTAAAATACGTTTTCAAGATTGTTTTTAACAAAAAAAATAATAGGTTTACGGACTTTTAGTAAAGACAAAAATATAATATGAAGAAAGCAGCAATATTTGCACTTTTAATAACCTTTTTTTACAGTTGTGGTTCTAATGATAGAGGAGAATTAGTAGGTGTAAAATCTAAGAAAAAATGGTTCTCAGAAAAACCTTATGGAATGGCTTTAATTCCTGGAGGTTCTTTTACGATGGGTAAACAAGATCAAGATATTATAGGTACTCTAAATACACCTACAAAGACAGTTACAGTGAGGCCTTATTATATGGATGAAACTGAAGTAACAAATAATGAATATAAAGAGTTTGTTAGATGGGTAAGAGATTCTGTAGTAAGAACGAAGTTAGCCTATCAAGCAGAATTTGCATCTTTAGGGTCAACACCAGATGCAAATGGAGATGGACCTTCAGGAGGAATTCAAAATTATGCCTTTAAAGCTATAGACACGGCAGATGGATCAGCTTATCAAAAGTATATGTATGATAACTATTATAGTTTTGATACAATTCAACCATTAAATTGGGACGATGAGCTTCTTTGGAAAAAAGAAGATTTCCCAGATGTAGATTATGTTGAGGTTATGGATTCTGTTTACATCAGTAAAGAAGAATCTGTAGATGGTCTTAGAACGTTTAATACAAAATTATTAAAGTATAAATACTCTTGGTTTGATAGTGATAATGCTGCAAAAAAAGGAGGTAATCGAAAAGATTTTGTGCAAACTGAAGTTTTAAATATTTACCCGGATACAACTGTTTGGGTGAAAGATTTTAACTATTCATATAACGACCCGATGCATCAAGATTATTTTTATCATCAATCTTATGGAGATTATCCTGTAGTTGGTGTTTCTTGGGGTCAAGCAAATGCTTTCTGTAATTGGAGAACCAAAAAGAAAAACGATTATTTAAGAGGAAGCAAAAACGTAACACAAGTGCCAAATTTTAGATTACCTACAGAAGCAGAATGGGAATATGCAGCAAGAGGAGGTTTAGAATTTGCTACCTATCCTTGGGGAACAGGAAGTGCAACAAGCGATAGAGGGTGCTTTTTAGCAAACTTTAAACCTGTAAGGGGTAATTATGCAGTAGACGGTGCTTTATATACAATGGAAGCAGAATCATTTAACGCAAATGATTACGGTTTGTATAATATGGCTGGTAATGTTTCTGAATGGACAAATACTGCGTACAATTTATCTTCTTACTATATGGCTTCAACGATGAATCCGAATGTAGAAGATAGAAAAAATAAAAGAAAAATTATTAGAGGAGGTTCTTGGAAAGATGTAGCATATTATTTAGAAGTGGCTTCTAGAGATTATGAATATGCAGATACAGCAAGAAGCTATATTGGTTTTAGAACCGTTCAAAATTACATAGGTACTTCAAACAAATAAATTAAAAAATAACAACATAATTTAAAAAAAAATGGCACAGTCAAAATCATATAAAAAAGTAATGAATTTCGTTTACGGAATGGGAGCAGCAGTTGTAATTATTGGAGCTTTATTCAAAATTCAGCATATTAGTTTAGACCTTGGTATATTTGAAATATCTGGTGGATTAATGTTAACAATTGGATTATTAGTAGAAGCAGGAGTATTTGCAGTATCTGCTTTTGATACGCCAGAAGACGATTTTGATTGGACCAAAGTATATCCAGAATTAGGTGCTAATGGTTTTTCATCTGAAGACAGATTAGGCGCTGATGGTGTTTTATCTCAAAAATTAGATAATTTATTACAAGAAGCGAAGATAGATTCTGCTTTAATGGAAAGTTTAGGGACTAGCATGAAGAATTTTCAAGGAGCTGCAGAAGGATTATCTGCTGCTGCTGAATCTATCTCTTCAACAAACAAATACAATGAACAAGTTTCATTGGCAGCTGTTCAAATGGAGTCGTTAAACGGTTTATATGCAGTGCAAGTAGAGAATACAAGTAAGCAAACAGAATTAAATAATGCTGTTGTGGAAAACACAGAAAGGTTAAAAGAACAAATGGAATCTTTAGCAAATAATCTATCTTCTTTAAACGGAGTTTATGGTGGAATGCTTTCTGCAATGACGAACAAATAATAATTAGTTCAATTAAATGTATAACTTAAAAAAAACTAATTAAGAAATGGCTGGAGGAAAATTGTCTGCAAGACAAAAGATGATAAACTTAATGTACCTTGTATTTATTGCAATGTTAGCAATGAACATGAGTAAAGAAGTATTATCAGCTTTTGGTTTCATGAACGAAAAGCTTACTGAAAATAACGCTTCAACAATAGATAAAAATAAAGAAGCTTATGCTAATTTAGAGACAAAAGCTAGAGAGCAAAAAGAAAAATTTGGGAAGCTGAATGATCAAGCAAATGAAATAAAAAAATATTCATCTGACTTGTATTCATATTTAGGTGAATTAAAATCCCAAATGACAACTGATATAGAGAATAAATCAGATTATGAATCTATGGATAAAACAGATTTTCTGGACACTTATTTCTTTAAGGGAGATGGTTTTACACCAGAAGGTCAAGGTTTTTTAGACAAAATTAATGGATTTAGAACAGACTTATTAAGTGCGTTAAGTGCTGATAGTAAGTTTATATCTGCGATTAATAAAAGATTTAATACAGAAGACGTTCCTGTTCCTGGAACAGATAAGACAAGACCTTGGTTAAAAGCAAGGTATGAAGGTTTTCCTTTAGTTGCTTCTATAACAAATCTTACGCAAATGCAGGCTGATATTAAAAATACAGAAAGCGATATCGTTACAGATTTATTAGGTGGTAAAATGGAGGAAGCGTTATCATTAAATAATTATGAAGGCATCGTTAGTCTAAAGAAAACGGCATATTTTGCAGGGGAAAGAGTAACTGGTCAAGTTGTTTTAGGTCGTTATGATGCAACATTAGTTCCAAATAAAGTGATACTTAATGGAAAGGATGCAACCAATAACGTAAAAGACGGACAAGTAATTATAGATATGCCAGCGGGTAATGTTGGAGAGAAATCAATTAAGGGTACTATTTACTTTACAGAAAAAGGAGAATCTATTCCTGTGAATTTTGAAAGTAAATATACTGTAATTGCTGAGCCTAGTAGTGCTGTTGTATCTGCAGACAAGATGAATGTGGTTTATAGAGGTTTAGATAATCCAATTTCAGTTTCTTTACCAGGAGTAGGTGCTAATAATATTTCAGTTTCTGCAACGGGTGGTAAATTATCTAAAAATGGATCAGGTTATATGATGAGACCTGGAGCAGCAAATTCTGCTGTGATTAATGTAAGCGCGAAGTTAAGTAGTGGAAAAACAGTGAAATCCGAAGCTACATTTAGAATCAAAGACATACCAGCAGCAATGGGTTCTGTTCGTGGTCAATATGGTACGGTAAGAATGCCAAAGTCAGGTTTAGCAAATTCGCCAATTAGTGCGGGTTTACCAGATTTTATGTTCGATTTAAAATTACAAGTAAATAGTTTTAAAATAAAGGTTCCTGGTCAATTAACAATTATTGTTAATGGATCTAAACTAAATGCAGCTGCTAAAAGAAAATTAGCAAAAGCAAAAAGAGGAGATATTATTAATATTTATGATATTAAGGCGTCTATTATTGGTAACACATACAAGCTTAAGCAAGTATTGCCAGTTAATATAGAATTAACGAATTAGAATAAAAAATTAGATTATGGCTAGAAATTTTTTAATATTATTTTTCTTTTTGATCACTTCAGGTTTGGTAAATGCGCAAGCAAATTTATTAAATGCGAAATCTGTAAACCAAATAGGAAAAGAAAATGAGCAACAATTAGCTGCTGATAATGACGGGCCAATTCCTTATGGATACGTGGATGATAGAGACGTAATGTGGTCTAAAGTTGTTTGGGAATTTGTAGACTTAAGTCAAAAAATAAACTTACCCTATTATTTTCCAATTGATACAACCAATATTTCTTCTGACAGAAGATCTTTATTTGATGTATTAATTAAAGGAATTAAGCAAGGTAAAATTAAGGAAGCATACACAGATTCTTTTTTTACGTCTAAAATTACACAAGATGAAATTGACACACGTTTGGTAAATATTCGTGATGAAAATGGATATAAAGATACTTTTAGAATTCAAACGCAGGATGTTCAAGGATACATGTTAAAAGGAATGTGGTATTTTGATAAACGCCAAGGAGAAATGAAATACAGATTATTAGCATTAGCGCCAATGGGAAGAGATGTTCAAACTTTAGGTGTCGAAAATATTGAGGATGAAAATTTATATGAGTTATTTTGGATTTTCTTTCCAAATGCAAGAGGTGTTCTGCATGATTCAAAAGTGTTCAACCCAAAAAATGCATCGCATCCAATTTCTTTCGATCATTTATTAAACGCAAGAAGATTTAGCTCTGTAATAGTTAAAGAAGAAAATATTTATGGAAATAGAGCAATTGCAGATTATGTTCGTGGTAACTCTTTATTCCAGCTTTTAGAAGCCAATAAGATTAAAGAAGACATTAGAAACAGAGAAATGGATATGTGGAATTATTAATTTAATTTCAATATAAACTAAAAAAGCGTTCCAAATTTTGGAACGCTTTTTTAGTTTAAAAGAAGTATTTTTACATGGTGAAGGTAGATTATATTATTGTAGGTTTAGGTTTAGCAGGTTTAGCTTTTGCTGAAGAATTAATTGCAGCAAAAAAAACTTTTATGGTTTTTGAAGATGATTCTCAAACGTCATCTTTAGTTGCAGGTGGTGTTTACAACCCTGTTATTTTAAAACGATTCACGCCAGTTTGGAACGCCAAAGAACAATTAGAAATAGCACTTCCTTTTTATCAAAAACTAGAAAAAAGATTCCGTACAAAGTTTGATCAAAAATTTGTCATCAAAAAAGTTTTTAAATCTATTGAAGACCAAAATAATTGGTATACTGCAACCGATAAACCCCTATTAATAGATTATTTAGATACAAAAATTGATACAGAAAATAAGGCAGGAGTTATTGCTGATTTCGGATTTGGAAATGTAAAAGAAGCCGGAAGAATTGATACTAAAAAATTGGTTGATGCTTATAGAAACTATCTAGAGTTAGCTCATAAAATTCGATTCGAAAAATTTGAACACCAACAAATA
>TARA_B110000902_G_scaffold86393_1_pt1 | contig 11748 bp, 10 predicted proteins | sample TARA_B110000902 | Tara Oceans TARA_B110000902 (sample SAMEA4398009) | marine metagenome | biome: Polar Biome; feature: [SRF] surface water layer (ENVO:00010504); material: water (ENVO:00002006), including particulate matter (ENVO:01000060) such as... | depth 5 m | reverse complement strand
TTTTTTTTATTTGATACCAGTTTTCTGGTGCTATACGATTCATAGTAGGTTCCAAAAAACGCTACGGTTTTGTTTTGCATAGATTTATAGCGAAACCCATAGGAAGGTCCAGGCCACCTTCATCAGTAGGCGCAACCGCTTTCATAAAGCACTTAAATACCTTTATACCATCTGTTGTCCCACTGCATAATTTTACAGCCTGCCCCGTGGGTAGGCTTGCAGCGGCCGTAGCCAGTATGTAACAACGGATAGGCTCACTTTCAATCTCACTAGCATCACCCGAAGCTACTGCAACTCCATTTCCGAAGATCGTTGAGAAGGCTAAGGTTACTAATAACTTATTTATACGCATGAAAACATCCTTGTGTTAATGATAATTCTTAATAATCTATTCTATCACTTCATTAGCGAAGCGCCAGTTTCGGAACGGATCATCTGCCCATCTTCTTGCATTTTAACTTTAATCACAGACTCCCGTGACCCATCCTGAAACCTCATGACTGAGTGTTCCACCATAATATCGTAATTTTGTAGATGCATCGCCTCAATACCTCTTGCTTCATTGGCTTACTATAGAATGAGGCGCTAAGGTCCGTAGAGGTCCAGTGAGACTCGGTAGTCTATTACCCTAAGCAATGATATTTAGCTTGCACACTTACGCTGGGCTAAGTGACAAACAACTTTATGATTACTTATTGACGAGTAATGTAAGGCCATGTTCAACTACGATCAATACCCCACGTTATGTACAATCTCGACATCGTGCCCTTTATGCCATTGTTTCAACTAAAGAATTTTGCAACATGAATGATACTAGTGAAAGTAAGACGCTCCATCGAGCCATCATTGTTGTAGCGATGGGCTTTTTAGCACTGGCGTTGGTATTTTCGGCCCGTGCTGCTTTAGGGCTGGCAATGCCAATCTGGGAAAGTGAGTTGGGCTGGAGTCGTGGCTATGTTTCCAATGTTGCTGCTGTTGCGTTGTTAATCATGGCAATTGCATCGCCTATTTCAGGGTTCATTCTAGACCGTAAAGGCCTTCGGTTTACTTTGCTATTAGGGCTTATTGCGGTCTTCACATCCTGCGTTGTCATCAGTATGGCCAACAGTGCCTGGGTACTATTGATTGGTTTTGGTGTTATTGGTGGCGTTGGGTTTGGTATCATCGCAACTCACGTTGTTGCCTCTGCAGTGGCCCGCGCCTATCCAAAAAATGTTGGGTTTGCATCGGGCATTGCAACCTCGGGATCCTCTGCTGGACAGTTTTTAATTGTACCTTTAATCGCTTTTATTTTTGCTTCATTTAGTTGGCGTTGGGGATTTGTAGGAATTGCAGCGGGCATTGCATGCCTGATTCCTTTTGTTTGGTGGGTACCCAGGGATAAACCAATCAAGGCGCCCAAGAAAGCATCATCAGTGAATGACACCACTGACTTAAAATCTTCTATTAAGAAACTTTTTTCTACTCCGGTTTTTCATTTGCTGTTCTGGAGTTACCTCATCTGTGGTTACACAACCACTGGTGTTATTGAAACCCATTTAATGCCGTTTGCATCTTTTTGTGGTTTTAAACCAATACCAAGTGCAGCTGCTTATGGACTGCTGTCGGCGGTGAACCTGCTAGGTATGATTGGCATTGGCTGGTTAACCGATAAAATGAATCGGCCTTTATTACTTGGCTGTATTTATATTATTCGTGGCTTAACTTTCTGGATATTGCTTAATGTGGGCACTAGCTATGAAACACTGTTGTTGTTTGCAGTTATTTTTGGCGTAGTGGATTATTCGACGGTACCCGTTACCGCCAGTTTAGTCGCTAGTCATATTGGCCTTAAGGTGATGGGCTTAACCATGGGCTTACTATCGGCGGGGCATTCCATCGGTGCCGCCATAGCGGCTTCATTAGGGGGATACTTTTTTGATAAAGACGCAACTTATGACCTTATTTGGATGAGTTCGATCGCACTAGCCATCATTGCGGGTGTTCTGGCATTTCTAATAAAAGAAACCCCCTCTGCTGTTCCCAAAGTGCCAACCTTTAGTACATCTTCATGATCCACAGATTGTGAGACCATGACATATGTTTTCATAACAATAAATAGTCTAAGATGTGGGGTATGAAGAATATCTCTGTCAAAGTCTGTTTGGTGATGGTGGCACTGTTTGGTGTTGTTAAAGGGTCCACAGCTCATGTTTCCTGATATGAACTCTCCCGAGTTGGTTATAGTATCAGACACTCCATATACTGTTATTGACCAACCCACAGAATGGATTTCTGTTTCCAAAGACATCCAACTGGCGGCACGTTTATGGCGTCCAGATATTACAGTACCTGTTCCAGTTGTGGTCGAGATCATTCCCTACCGACGTCAAGATGGAACACTGCCAATTGACGAGCGCATGCATCCCTATTGGGCTGGTCATGGCGTGGCTACTCTACGAGTGGATCTTCGCGGCTGCGGAGATTCAGATGGAATTCTGGAAGACGAATATCTAAAGCTTGAACAAGATGATGCGATCGCTGTTATCAAATGGGCTGCAAAACAGCCCTGGTGCAACGGCAATGTTGGAATGACAGGCCTTTCCTGGGGTGGTTTTGCGGCGTTACAAGTCGCTGCACGTAGGCCAAAGGCTCTGAAAGCAATCATTGCAATTGGTGCTACTGTTGATCGCTACAATGATGATGTACATTATAAGAACGGCTGCCTTCTGAACGAAAACTTTGGTTGGGGTACGTCATTAACAGCCTTCACGTCCCGCCCACCCGACCCCTCTGTTGTTGGTAAAAAATGGCGCTCTATGTGGCTGAACCGACTGGAGAACCTTAAGTTTTTTGCTGCTGAATGGTTTCAACATCAAACCCGAGACGACTATTGGAAGCATGGTTCCATTTGCGAAAATTTTGACGCCATTGAAATACCAGTAATGATTATAAGTGGCTGGAATGATCTTTATGTTAACGCGTTGCCTGCCTTAATGGATAATCTCAAAGGACGTTGTCATGCAGTCTGTGGTCCTTGGGCACACCACTTTCCACATCTTGGCACACCTGGGCCATCGTATGATTATCTTGGGTCATCTCTGGCGTGGTGGCGCCAATGGCTTAGCGACGAACCGGCAAGGCTTGGAACAGAAAAAACGCATCTCACCTTCATCAAAGACAGTTCAATTCCCAACCCTTTTGTGATGACAGTGGCAGGTAGATGGATAGACGATCAAACTTGGCCACTACCCTCCAACACCATGTCACACCTATATATGGCAAAGGCTGGTCTCACCAGCAAGGCTGTTGATGCTCCCCCAGTTCAGATCCATAGCCCAGTCGACACTGGCGCGATGGCAGGAGAGTGGGTACCCCATTGTTCTGGCGCAGAAGTTGCCGGTTGCCAACGGCTAACTGACGCACAAAGTACTTGTTTTGATGGTGACATTCTTGATCAAGCCATTGATGTTTTTGGTTGCCCAGAAATTACAATATCATTACAGTCAAACTCAACAACCGGGCATTTAATTGTGCGCTTGTGTGATGTCGCACCAAGTGGCAGTTCAGAACTTATTTCGATAGGGGTCCTTAATTTAACCCATCGGAACGGCAACGAAAATCCAATTCCGATGCCAGTAGGAGAAACTCAATCACTGCAGCTAAGACTGGACTACGCTGGGCATAGGTTCCTCCCTGGGCACAAAATACGCATTGCCTTATCAACCGCTTATTGGCCATTTATCTGGCCCGCTGTCGAAAATCCAGTTTTAACACTTGCCAAAAAACCTGCCTGTTTATCTTTGCCAGGCCGTCAAAAACAAGAGGAAGGCTCTGTTCAAGTGAACCCACCAATAGCACCACCTGCTTCAGCACTTACTGAGAAACGGGTGCCACAATCTAAAAGGCAAGTTACACATGATATGCATCAGGGTAAGACAAGTCTGACAATTAGAGATGACCTCGGTGAAGTTGTCTTTGAGGCGCACGGTTTAGTGACTTCAGCAGTTAAATACGAAAGTTATGAAATAACCGCTGGTGACCCGCTATCTTCTCAGGCCCGTTTTGGCTGGGAATTTGAATATTCTCGGGACGATTGGGCGGTTCGGACGGTTACCGAAACACAATTGATGTGTGATCATTATTACTATTTTCTTACCGCGACAGTCCGAGCCTATGAGCAGGGTAAGCAGGTGTTTGAACGGACCTTTGACCACAAAATTGCCCGTATGTGCTGATTCGATTGTAGAATGCCATGGGAGAGTTTTCGAAGAAGATAAAAGTTGAAAAGTCCTAAAGCTCAGTTTATGGATAAGCTTGTTGAAGACATGATCTTATTCATACTTAGAGGGCTCTGTAGGTGTTGAAAGCTTTCTTGGTAGTGAAGAAGCAGATTATATGATGGGGTAGTTGATTATGATTAATGGGGGCATGATTATGCAGCAGAACCTTCTTAGTCAGGGTAGTCGGTATAGCCGTTCTGGGCGGCCAACACTGCCGTAATGGATCTGAACGCTAATTTCCTGTAGCCCTACTAAATATTCTAAATAGCGCCTCGCTGTGGTTCGACTGGCACCGATATTGTTGCCTATTTGCTCAGCGCTCACCGCCTCAGTTTGCTCAGAAATGACGTGTAAAACGTTGTTGAGGGTAAGGTCGTCAATCCCTTTAGGTAGGCGAGTACTAGCTTGGTTTGAAACCTGCACTGGCCGATGCATAAGGTCATCCAAGTCTGTCTGAGCCACAGCTGCAACAGTTTTAAGTCGTTCATTGTGCTGTAGGTAGTTAGCTAAGCTAGTTTGGAACCGCTCAAATACTAATGGCTTAAGAATATAATCAAAAACCCCACCGTGAAGAGCCGCTTTAAGCACTTCAACTTCTTTGGCTGCAGTAATGAGTATAACGTCTGTAGCACAATCGTTGGCTCGTAAATGGCGCAGGAACTGCATGCCATTTCCACTAGGGAAGTAAACATCCAACAGTAGTAGGTCTGGCTTGAAAATTTCCATTAACGCTTCTGCATCTGCAATACTGTGGGCAATGCCTACGAGCTCAAAGCCTTCTATGCGCTGCAAATAGGTTTGTTGAATTAGCGCATTTTGTGGGTTATCTTCAGCTATGATAACGTGAATGGGGGGTTGCTGTGTCATAAGCTTGGCGCCTGTTTGGGTACGCTAATCGTAACGCGGCTACCCCCTAAAGTAACATCTTCCATTGCTACGTAGCCCCCAAGGTGGCCAGCAAGCTTTTGTACCAAATGTAGTCCAATCCCGTGTTCTTCTCCATCTTTAGTGCTATAGCCTTTAGTGAAAATCAATGGCTGCAGTGCAGAGTCAATACCTGGACCTTGGTCTTCGATTTCAAAAATAAGGTCAGTACCATAATCCGTCATGGACAAAGAGACCTGTTTACCGTGGGCGTTTTCCATTAAGCACGCTTCCATGGCGTTATCGATAATGTTGCCTACCATGCTGACCAACTGGTCCATAGGTAGATGTGGTGGAAGATCACTCATGTGGCTTTCAGGGTCTATATATAGTTCTAACCCTAGTTCTTTAGCGCGATTAAACTTGCCCAATAAACAACCAGCTAGAATTGGATCGGGTACTGTATCCATTAATAGTTTGATAAGCACTTGGTGAGCTTGGTTTTCTTGCCCGATTAGTGATAACGCCTTATCTGATGCACCAATTTGAATTAAGCCTGCAATGGTATGAAGTTTGTTGGTGTATTCATGAGCCTGACTGCGTAGGCTTTCGGCATATTGTCGTATGTGTTTCAGCTGCTGGCTTACCAATTCCAACTCATCTTTAGGTCGAAAACTGGCTACTAAACCGATCACTTGAGTTTGGTGTAATAGAGGCAATCTGTTGACGATGAACGGCTTGTCGTTAAACCACACTTCTTGGTCAAATTGTGGTGCGCTAATCGTTTGATTATCTACCATGGGGCTGTTTGGAATGATCGTGCTGATGTTTTGACCTAGCCATTGTTGCTCGGTATTGAGGTCAAGAAAATGCAATGCGGCTTTGTTGATGGTGGTCACTTCGCCCTGTGCATTGGTCGTGATAATGCCTTCACGAACAGACTCTAAAGTGGCATTGCGCTCTTGATAGAGTTGCCCAATTTGTTCTGGTTCAAGCCCAAAGATGGCTTTCTTAAAATGATTAGCAAACCACAGCGCTGTTATAAGGCTAAACCCAAAACCCGCAAGAATAGCCCATAGCAAGGTGGCTCGGTAGCTATTAATGACTGAATCTATGTTATCTAGCAGGTAACCTACGGACACCAGCCCAACGATGTCCTCGCCATCGTGGCTAAATATGGGTGCGCGGGCGCGCATAGACCAACCTAAGCTACCCTCTGCCTTGGAAATAACTGCTAGGCCTTGGCTCAGAGTTGGACTGATGTTGTCATTATCATCGTCCATCATAGATGCGCCTAATTTCGCGGTATTAGGGTGGGACAAGCGCAAGCCCAGACGATTGCCAACAACTACAAACCGAGCATTGGTTTGCTGTGCGAGTGTTAGACTCAAGGGTTGCAAGTAACTTGAGTCATTATTTTCCACTGCAGTGGCCACTTCTGGCATGGCGGCTATTGTCTTAGCCACATGCAAGGTCTTAAGGCCGATTTCATCATTGAGAGATTGGCTAAGGTATTGCATTGCAAACCAGCCAAGCATGCTGGTTTGCAATAACGCCATAAGGCCCAAAATTAGCATCATACGGCTTTTTAAATTAAGTCGACGGAAGGGCAATTTAAGGGATTTTACTGTTATTTCCATGGTTACATACTACTTAATTTGCATAGTTATTGCATGTGAACATTATGACCAAAATAAATTTTAAGCCCTTTAAAGTGTTTACTGCCATAAACTGTTCAGACATTAAAACTCTAGTTATTCTGCGGCTGCAAAACAAAAAATAACTGAGGAATAATTATGTTACAACAATTTAAAACTAAGCAACGTATGTTGCTTACGGCAGCATTGATGAGCGGTCTACTTGGTGCGGGTGTAGCTCACGCTGAAATAGATTCCATCCATTTCCTGATACCAGGTGGCGCAGGTGGTGGCTGGGATGGTACAGCTCGTGGAACAGGTGAAGCTTTAACTAATGCTGGGTTAATAGAGACCGCTTCCTATGAAAATATGTCCGGTGGTGGTGGTGGTAAAGCCATTGCACATTTGATCGAAACTGCTCAGCAAGCTCATGGCACATTGATGGTTAACTCCACACCTATCGTGATCCGCTCGTTATCTAAAGTATTCCCCCAGTCGTTCCGCGACTTAACGCCCATAGCTGCAACAATTGGCGACTTTGGTGCTTTTGTAGTGAAAGCTGACTCTAAGTACCAGAACTTTAGCGATGTAGTAGCAGATTACAAAACGGATCCTCGTTCAGTCATTATTGCGGGTGGTTCTGCTCGTGGCAGTATGGACCATTTGGTTGCAGCCATGGCCTTTAAGGCTGCTGGAGCTAACCCAAATAAGGTGAAATACTTGGCTTTTGATGGTGGTGGTAAAGCGATGGCTAGTCTTCTATCTGGTGAAGCAGGGTTGCTTTCAACAGGTTTTAGTGAGGCTTTAGCTTTGGCTGCAGCAGGTGAAGTACGTATCTTGGTGATGACAGGTGACCAACGTTCAGATGCCGCTCCAGGCGTACAAACGCTTAAAGAGCAAGGTTATGATGCTACCTTCGTCAACTGGCGCGGATTCTTTGGTGCCCCTGGTTTGTCTGATGCAAAAGCTGACGAATATGCCCAAACTCTTGCTAAAATGTATGATACAGCTGAGTGGGAAAAGGTACGTGCCCGTAACGGTTGGACTGAGACCTTCAAACCTCGTGGTGAGTTTGTTACTTTCCTAGAGCAGCAAGAAGAAGTGGTAGGCGACCTAATGCGTGAGCTGGGCTTCCTTTAAGTTATCGCCACTATTTATAGTGGATAGCAGTATGGTTGAGCCGGCGCTCATAGGCGCTGGTTCAAGCTTTTTTTCTTTAACGAGGGTTTAACACATGAACCTTACTAAAGACCGCTTCGGTGGATTATTGTTCTTATTAGTATCAGCGACTTACGGCTACTATGCCGCAGACATTCCCCTACTCCCAGGGGATAAATTTGAGCCTTTTCACGCCCAAACGATGCCGTATTGGCTGTCTAGTTTAGGCATCTTTTTTTCCTTTTTATTGATTGGTTTAAAACCTGCTCCACCATCCGAAAACGAGTCAATATCCAACTCCAATCTAGTGCTTATGTTAGGCCTAATGGCTTTCACATTTGCGTTCTCTATAGCCTTGCCTTGGTTGGGTTTTCCCATCACTACAAGTATTTTTTTAGCCTCAAGCTACTGGCTGTTAGGCGAGCGTAGACTCAAAATGCTGTTGTTTGCTTCTGTGCCGTTTGCTTTGGTATTTTGGTTGTTATTAACAGAAGTGTTGGATGTGTATATTGCGCCGGCGCGGTTTATTTTTTGGTAGGAGTAGGGCATGTTTGAAGGTGTATTTACTGGTTTATCAACGGCGCTAATGCCATTTAACATTATGATGGTTGTTGTAGGTTGTTTTGCTGGCACTTTTATTGGCATGTTGCCAGGCCTTGGGCCAATATCAGCCGTTGCTTTGATGATACCAATCACCTATACCTTAGATCCGTCATCAGGCATTATTTTAATGGCAGGAGTTTATTATGGTGCAGTATTTGGTGGGTCAACATCCTCCATTCTAATCAATGCGCCAGGTTGTGCCAGCACCTTAGTGACAACCTTTGATGGCTACCCGCTTGCACAAAAAAATCAGGCAGGTAAGGCGTTGGCCTTGGCGGCCTATTCTTCTTTTTGTGGTGGTACCGTAGGTGCAATCATCTTGATATTTGCTGCTCCAGCACTGGCCAGCGTGTCATTGAGTTTTCAGTCGTCTGATTATTTTGCTTTGATGGTGCTAGGCCTTACATCTGTTGCTGCCTTTTCTGGTAAAGGTCAGGTAATCAAAGCGATGATGATGACTGTATTTGGCTTAATGATCGCTACAGTAGGTAACGACGTCATTACCGGTGCACCAAGATATACCTTTGGTCAAATGGATTTAGTGGATGGCATAAGCTTTTTATTGTTAGCCATGGCTACTTTTGCACTGGCTGAAGTCATGATGACCATTATGCGTGGCAAAATGTTCTCAACAAGCGAAACTATGCAACCAGTGGCCCTAAGCAGTATGAAGCTTTCACTGGATGAAGTGAAAGAAGTGGCTCCAACTATCGCTCGCTCGTCTGTTTTTGGTTTTATTGTAGGTGTGTTACCAGGGGCAGGTGCAACCATTGCTTCGTTTTTGGCCTATGGCTTAGAGCGGAACTTGGCACCAGAACGGTTACGTAAAATGTTTGGTAAAGGGGCATTGCGAGGACTAGCGGCGCCAGAATCTGCCAATAATGCAGCTTCTACAGGTTCTTTTGTTCCCTTGCTCACTTTAGGTATCCCAGGCTCAGGAACCACAGCTATCATGCTGGGGGCGTTAATTGCTTATGGTATTCAGCCAGGCCCACGTTTGTATGTTGATCACCCAGATGTGTTTTGGTCGGTTATCATATCCATGTATTTTGGTAACTTGGTGTTGTTGGTTTTGAACTTACCTTTAATTCCCTATATCTCTAGGTTATTGGCCATTCCTCCACAAATATTAAACCCATTGATTATTTTCTTTTCGATTATTGGTGTTTATTTGGTTAGTTTTAACACCTTTGATATTCAAATGATGGTGTTTATCACGCTGATAGCGGTTGGCCTAAAAATGCTCGACTTCCCGATGGCGCCTATGTTGCTTGGCTTTATTCTGGGAGGTATGTTGGAAAAGAACTTGAGTAGAGCATTAGTTGTTAGCGATGGCAGCTTTGACTTCCTATGGAACCGTCCTCTGACTTTCTCTATTATGTGTATTACTTTGATCATTTTATTATTGCCTTGGCTGCTGAACTTAGGAAGGCGACTCGGCACGAGGCTGTTAAGCGCTGCAGATTAACCACTTTGAGACAGTCGAATGCCAGAGTAATTATACTTAGTGAAACTTGGCAACCGGATCTAACAAAGATGTTGAAGATGCTTTTGTAGCAATAAGATAGCGTGCAACTAACGACAAGACTTGAGAGCGTATTTGCTCTTTATGAATTTCCATCTCAGGCCTCAGTGTATCCAACTCGCATGGGCGACACGGGTAAAGTTTCCACCCAAAATACCTCCAATTTCAGACTCAGAAAGACCTCGTGCCTGCATGCCCTTCACTAGGTCTGGAATCTTTGATGGACCGGCATGTTCAATGTTAGGTGTATCGTATTGTTGGCCTTTGGGCCAGTAATCCGGCCGCGCTCGCAGGATAGCACCAAGATCAACGGAAACATCTGGAGTATAATCAAAGCCAAGCCCGACATGAGCTGGCCCAGCCAGGTCAATTAGACGAAATAAATGGATTAATAATGACTCAGAGGTTGAGTCGTTGTTACCAACAAAAATTGCGAGTCCATTTAAACCTATAACACCACCTTTAGCAGCGCAGGCTTTAATCTGTTCATCTTTGATATTTCTTTGATGTAGCCAGACTGACGTTGGATTGGAATGTGAAAACACTACAGGCGTCCTTGAACGCTCAATCAGGTCCATGCTAGTTCGGTAGCTTGTATGGCTTGCGTCCACTATCATCCCAACGCGGTTCATTTCAGTCAAAATATCGATGCCAAACTCAGTCAGGGTAATGTCGACATCATGGCAGCCACCGGCTGCTAAGTTGTTTAAGTTGTAGGCAAATAGCATCTGACGCACGCCAAGGGTGTGATAAACTTCAACCATATTAATATCACCTCCCAACGCATTCATGCCTTCGATATCAAAGCTTATGGCAAGGCGCCCAGTGCGATGCGCATGATCTATATCAGCAAGATTTCCAGCCAATAAAAATCTATCGGAATGCGCCAGCAACCAACGCCGATAGGCAGCAAGCGTCGCCAACGTTTCATCACGTGACATTACGTCAAATCCAACATTGACACTCAGATAATTGACACCGTCTTTACGCCAGTCCTCAAGGATATTAAGGTCCATGTCTGGTGATGGAAACAGTCCTGCATGAGCGTCCCAAACAAGAATTTCTTGCAACGTCTTTGTCATAAGGAATCCAGTTTAACATTGAGCATACCGTCGACGATCAAGCTGGCTAAACCACCCACCTGCAATCGCATAATATGACCACCTTGTGTTTTGATCCGTGTTGTCACACGGCTGGGGCGGCCAAGTTCTATTCCTTGTTCAGCCCGGACCTGCAAGCTTCCGTCATCACTTGGCTGAACCAGCCCTTTTTGTAAAAGATAGGTCGATAGGGCTGCATTTGTGGTGCCAGCTGCAGCTGATTCAGCCACGCCAACGGCTGGACAAAAATCCCGTACGTGAACATTGCAAGTTTGATCTACGACCTCGGTTGAAAAACTAGCCACTGTGTCCAATCCGTTGGATACACAGAACTTAGCAAGGGCTGAAAAATCAGGCTGAAGTTTGCGCATCGCGTCAAGATCACGCATTGGAAGGCAGAGGTGAATAAAATCGCCAGTGGCGACCTCTGGTGGCAATTCGTTAGACATGTCCTCAATACTAACACCTAATATGCCAGCCAGTTCTTCCAGATCGATTTTCACTGCTGCAAATTGTGCTTCTGCAACATCCAACATAACTTCTACTCTTCCTGCCTTCGTCCGGCGACACTCCACTGTCGCCTCCCCTTTAGGCAGATC
>TARA_B110000902_G_scaffold228869_1_pt1 | contig 11764 bp, 5 predicted proteins | sample TARA_B110000902 | Tara Oceans TARA_B110000902 (sample SAMEA4398009) | marine metagenome | biome: Polar Biome; feature: [SRF] surface water layer (ENVO:00010504); material: water (ENVO:00002006), including particulate matter (ENVO:01000060) such as... | depth 5 m | reverse complement strand
TGCCCAATTGGCAGACCCGCCTAAAAAATAAAGCTTTTCATATCCTTTAAATTGATCAAAAATAATACGTTGATCAATAATCATAGGATTTCTTGAAGCTGTTTTTATGTCTTCAATATCTGGTAAGCCAGTAATACTAGCAAAAACGCTACCTGCGGTTCCTGCCTTATGAACATAAAATTTAGAAAAACTTAAACTTTCTTTAATGATTGAATCCATTTTTGGAGAACTATTTAATGGATTTCCGTAGAAACTCATCGTCGCTGTTCCTGTAGATTCTAACATTACAAAAACAATATTGGGCTTCTTTTTATAAGGAGTATTAAAAGTTACTTTTTTCTCAAAATTAACGGTGTCTTTTGGTAAGTTTAGATGTTTTGCAATTACTGGATAATAGGTTTTAAATTTTTCAAGATCTACACCTTCACTTCTAAAAGCAAAACTATCAAAGAAATATAAAACAGGGTTTAAAGCAAATTGATTTATAGAATTATTTTTAGAGAAAAAAGCTTCACTCCAGCGCAAAGGATAGTGCGTTGTGCTGTTATAAACGCCAAATGAGAATAAAAGTATAATTGAAATAATGAATACAGCTTTAATTTTTTTAGTTATTTTCTGATGTGTTTTAGAAAAAAAGTTAAACACAAAACCAGCAAACTTATAGATGATTAAACACAAAATGACCAATGCGATAAGACCTTTGTAAACTGGGTAACTTTCAATTAAAACCTGCGTTGATATCTTTAAATCACCTAAAAAGCGGAGTGAAGAAGCATCTAAACGGATGCCCAAATATTCATAATATCCAAAATCGAAAAGATAGAATAGTGTTAAAGTTAAGTAGGAAATAACAAGGTAAATAGTGGCTATTCTTTTATAAATTACACTTTCAAAAAAATGATAATTTGTAATTAAAACGAATATAGTCAGAGGGAAAAAAGTAAGAATGGCTAATTTTAAATCAAAACGAATACCTAATAAAATAGCTTTTTGTATTTCTTGAGAAGAACTATTGTCTAACTGTGTAAAAAACAGATAGAAGATTATTCGAAAAAAAGCGGTAAAAATAAATATAAAAAAAACATTTGTAAAGATGTATTTTATATAATTAGGTATTTTTTGAAACATATTTTTTATATAGCATACAAAGGTACTATTTTTAGAATTATTTGGAATCTAAAACTTTACCAAAAGTGCCGAAATTAGTACGATTGGGTTTTTATTTTTTTTAAATTAACTTACTGTAAACAGGCGTCAGTCGATTTTTAAATCCCTGTGTATGAAGATCATTTTTTAGAAATTATAATTGAATCCAATGAGCACAAACGACTTCATTCTTTCCATTCATAAACCATTTTTTTGGAGTTATCACAGTTTTGTTTTGATGTTGATTTAACCACGCTCCCCACCAAGAAAAACTACAATTTGCGGTAATATTGTGTTTGCATAAACTAATTAGATGTAAATCTTCATGAGGTATTACGGTATGCTCTATATACGTCGAGTTGCTCAATTTAAGATTCTTTTTCGTCCAAGAAATATCATCCGAAAAAATAAAGAAATGACTCTCACTAAATTTATCTAGAATCAACTTTATAGCTTCGTTGTAATACCTTAAATCATAAGTTGCACGAGCGCCTTTTACTTTTTCATCAGTACTAAAATCTCTTTTGCGTATGTGCACGGAACAGGCGTTTTTTTGAATCGTAATTTCTTTCAAATAATTAATTGTTGAGTTTGACAGCTCTTTTTTAACAACAAATTGTTTTAGTAAAATAGCTCTATTATTCGCAAAGTATTTTTCTGTTTGAAAAGATCCCTGGATATATGCTCTTTTGTGTATTTCTAAAAATTTTTTATCGAATAGTAAGCTCTTTTCTTTTAAGGATTTTCTGAACCCTAACCTATTTAAAAAGTTGGAAAGCGGCATCGAGTTCTCTAAATCAATTTTAAATTGATTTAATTGAAAGCTTCTATGTAATTTGCGGTTTTTTAATTTTGTAATATCGATTTTAACCTGATATCCTTTCTGTTGCAAAGTTTTTGCATAAGCGTATTGAAACATTTGATTTCCAAGTCCGCCAATAATTCTTACAATAATCATAAAAAAGTTATTATTAAAAAAGATATCTCATGTAATCAAGCGAAAGTACAAATCTAATTGCAACTTTCTTTTATCAATTGCTGTTTAAAAGAATAGAAAACAATAAATTTGCCTTTTTTATCAAAAGCATGGAATATAAAGAAGCAATTTCTTCAGAAATTTTTACAATAATATCAAAGGCATCAGAACAATTACAAATAAAAAGTTATGTGATTGGTGGTTTTGTGCGCGATTTTATTTTAAAAAGAGGCACTGCAAAAGATATAGATGTAGTTGCTGTTGGCAGTGGAATTAAATTAGCTTTAAAAGTGTCTGAACTATTGCCAAACAAGCCAAAAGTTCAAGTTTTTAAAACATACGGAACCGCAATGTTGCGTTATAGAGACATTGAAATAGAGTTTGTTGGGGCTAGAAAAGAGTCTTATTCAAAAGAAAGTAGAAATCCTGAAGTGACCGAAGGAACTTTAAAGGATGATCAAAATAGAAGAGATTTTACGATTAATGCAATGGCGTTAAGTTTAAATGGAAATAATTTTGGCGAATTATTAGATCCTTTTAACGGAATTGAAGATTTACAAAATAAGACCATAAAGACACCTTTAAACCCAGATATTACCTATTCTGATGATCCTTTAAGAATGATGCGCGCTATCCGTTTTGCATCACAATTAAATTTTGAAATTGAAGAAAATTCGCTTTTAGCAATTTCTAGTAGTTCAGAGAGACTTCAAATAATTACCAGAGAAAGAGTCGTTAATGAGCTCAATAAAATTTTATCTTCAACTAAACCTTCAACAGGGTTTTTATTATTAGAGCAAACAGGATTATTACAACAGATTCTTCCCGAATTGATTGCGCTAAAAGGAGTAGAGGAGGTTGAAGGGCAGAAACATAAAGATAATTTTTATCACACATTAGAAGTGGTAGATAATATTGCTCAAAATACCGATGATGTTTGGTTACGATGGGCCGCTTTATTGCATGATATCGGAAAGGCGCCAACAAAGAAATTTAGTAAAAAAGTAGGTTGGACGTTTCATGGACATGAATTTGTGGGCTCTAAAATGGTCTATAAATTATTTAAAAGATTAAAAATGCCACTGAACAATAAAATGAAATTTGTTCAAAAAATGGTATTGTTAAGTTCCCGGCCAATTGTGTTGGCGTCAGAAGTTACAGACGCTGCTATACGACGTTTGGTTTTTGATACAGGTGATGATATTAACTCTTTAATGACTTTGTGTGAAGCAGATATAACGACTAAAAACCCAAAGAAATTTAAACGATATCATGAAAATTTTGATGTAGTTCGTTCTAAGATTAAGGAAGTTGAAGAGCGTGATAAAGTCAGAAATTTTCAACCACCAATTACGGGTGAAGAGATTATGAAAGTTTTTAATTTGAAACCTTGTCGAGAAATTGGTCAAATAAAAGAAGCGATAAAAGAAGCGATTTTAGATGGCGAAATTCCGAATGAACACGACGCTTCTTATAATTTTATGATTAAAAAAGGTTTGAGTTTAGGTTTAAAACAAGATTAATTATACTCATTTTTTAATGATTTTTATTTTTCTTAAATCATATTTTCATAAGGTTTACTGCATGAAATTCATGAATTAAAGTTTATTTATGACAATATTTCAATAAAAATGTTAATTTTTTGAATTCTCTATTGTATCTTTAAATGTCATAATAGTAATCAATTTAAGAAATGAAAATCAGAAAAGTGCTTGTAGCCAACAGAGGTGAAATCGCAATTAGAATATTTAGAGCTTGTGCAGAAATAAATATAAAAACAGTAGGGATTTATACTTTTGAAGACCGTTATTCTTTGCACAGATATAAAGCTGATGAATCTTATCAGATTGGTGCAGACAATCAACCTTTAAAACCTTATTTAAATATTGACGCAATTATTAAAGTAGCTTTAGAGAATGATGTGGATGCCATTCATCCTGGTTATGGTTTTCTTTCTGAAAATGCTGATTTTGCTCAAAAATGTGAAGATAATAAACTCATTTTTGTAGGCCCCAAAGTGTCTGTTTTAAAATCTCTAGGTGATAAAATTACTGCAAAAAAAGTAGCGATTGCCAACGATATTCCTATTATTGAGAGTAACAAAAACCCTTTAGAAAGTATTGAAATTGCTTTGATAGAGGCCGAAAATATTGGGTATCCCTTGATGCTAAAAGCGGCTTCTGGTGGCGGTGGACGTGGAATGCGTGTGATTAGAAAAGAAGAAGAATTAAAAAAATCTTTTAACGAAAGTAAAAGAGAAGCTTTAAACGCTTTTGGAGATGACACTGTTTTTTTAGAGAAGTTTGTAGAAAATCCCAAACATATAGAAATACAAATTGCTGCCGATAATTATGGGAATACTGTTCATTTATATGAGCGAGATTGTTCTGTGCAAAGGCGCTACCAAAAAGTAATTGAATTTGCGCCTTCTTTTGGTTTAAAAGACGAAATTAAAAGGGATTTATATAAATATGCTATCAAAATATGTAAGGCTGTAAATTATAATAATATTGGTACTGTAGAGTTTTTAGTAGATGATGATGGATCTATTTATTTTATCGAAGTAAATCCAAGAATTCAAGTTGAACATACGGTAACAGAGGTTGTTACAAATATAGATTTAGTAAAAACACAATTATTTGTAGCAGGTGGTTATCAATTAGATAGTCAACAAATAAAAATATCAAATCAAGAAGCAATTAAAATTACAGGCTTTGCTTTACAGTGCAGAATAACTACAGAAGATCCACAAAACGATTTTAAACCAGATTTTGGGACTATTTCTACCTATAGAAGTGCCTCGGGTTTCGGAATTCGATTAGATGCCGGCAGTGTATATCAAGGAGTAACTATTTCACCTTTTTTTGATTCTATGTTGGTTAAAGTTACTGCAAATAGTAGAACGTTAGATGGCGCTATAAGAAAGGTTAGAAGAGCTTTAAGTGAATTTAGAATTCGTGGTGTAAAAACAAATATGTCTTTTTTAGACAATATTTTACAACATGAAACTTTTAGAAAAGGAGAAATTACAGTCAATTTTATTAATTCAACTCCAGAATTATTTAATTTTAAAGCACCAAGAAATAGAGCGAATAAAATAGTTTCTTATTTAGGAGATATTACGATTAATGGAAATGCTGATGTAAAGAAAGTTGATAAATCAAAAGTTTTTGTAAAACCAAAAGTTCCTGTTTTTGATGTGAATGCCGCGTACCCAAAGGGAACAAAAGATTTATTGACAGCATTAGGACCAGAAAAATTTTCTATTTGGTTAAAAAATGAAAAGAAAGTTCATTTTACTGACACTACAATGCGCGATGCACATCAAAGTTTATTGGCCACTAGAATGAGAACTTTTGATATGTTAAAAGTAGCGGAGGGCTATGCGAAGCAGCATCCAGAAATCTTTAGCATGGAAGTTTGGGGAGGTGCAACTTTTGATGTTTGCTTGCGATTTTTGCAAGAAAACCCTTGGGAACGCTTACAATTATTAAGAGCAAAAATGCCAAACGTTTTGTTGCAAATGTTAATTAGAGGTTCTAACGGCGTTGGTTATGCGGCATATGCAGATAATTTAATAGGGAAATTTGTTGAAGAATCTTGGGAAAACGGTGTCGATGTTTTTAGAGTCTTTGATTCCTTAAATTGGATGCAATCTATAGCGCCTTGTATCGAACATGTCAGAACTAAAACCAAAGGTTTGGCAGAAGGGTCTATTTGTTATACTGGCGATATTTTAGATGTTAAAAACACTAAATACAATTTAAAGTATTATATCAATTTAGCAAAAGAAATTGAAAATTCTGGCGCACATATTTTAGGAATTAAGGATATGGCAGGTTTACTAAAACCCTATGCGGCTTCAGAATTAATTATGGCTTTAAAATCAGAAGTAAATATTCCTTTGCATTTGCATACGCATGACACCTCCTCAATTCAGTCCGCAACATATTTAAAAGCAATTGAAGCTGGAGTGGATGTGGTGGATGTCGCTTTAAGCGGGCTTTCTGGATTAACTTCGCAACCGAACTTTAATTCTATTGTAGAAATGATGAAGTTTCATGAGAGAGAAAACCCAATAAACACAAGCTCTTTGAATGAGTATTCTAATTATTGGGAAGCCGTAAGAGAATATTATTATCCTTTTGAATCAGGTTTAAAAGCTGGTTCTAGTGAAGTGTATCAGCATGAGATTCCGGGAGGACAATATTCTAATCTAAAGCCACAAGCGCAATCTTTAGGTCTAGAAGATCGTTTTCATGAAATCACTAAAATGTATGGAGAGGTAAATACGCTTTTCGGGAATATTGTAAAAGTAACACCCAGTTCTAAGGTAGTTGGCGATATGGCACAATATTTAGTGAGTAATAATTTAACGATTTTGGATGTTTTAGAAAAAGGAGAAACCATTTCTTTTCCGCAATCTGTGGTTAGTTTTTTTAAGGGTGATTTGGGGCAACCTGTAGGCGGATTTCCAGAGAAGTTGCAAAAGCTAATTTTAAAAAATCAGCAACCTTTTACAGAGAGACCAAATGCGCATATTCTGCCAGTTGATTTCGAAAAAGAATATACAGAGTTTAGAAGCATTTTTGAAAACGATCTAGGCAGATATATTGACTTTACTGATTTCCTTTCTTATAAATTGTATCCAAAAGTATTTACGGATGCGTACAATAATCACTTGAAATATGATAATTTAACCAATCTTCCAACCAAAAATTTCTTTTATGGGATGGAGAGAGGTGAGGAAATTACAGTAGAATTAGATAAAGGAAAAACCTTGTTAATTTCATTAGATTCTATTGGACAGCCAAACATTGAAGGAATGGTTACTGTTTATTTTAGGGTAAATGGACAAGGAAGAACTGTGCAGATTAAAGATCAGTCTATACATGTTGAAACCATTTCAAATATAAAAGCAGACAAGAATGATGTTAGCCAAATAAGTGCGCCTTTACAAGGAATGTTGTCAACTATTTTGGTTCATGATGGGGATGAAGTTGTTAAGAATCAACCTTTATTTATTATTGAAGCGATGAAAATGGAAACAACAATTACTGCAATAGAAGACGCTATTATTAAAAAGATAATTTTAAAAGAAGGCTCAATGGTACATTCTGATGATTTGGTGATTGAACTTGCGTAAAATTAAGATAAAGATTGCATCGAAACCAACTTAAAATATTCACCTTTTTTAGCGAGTAATTCTTCGTGTTTTCCTTGTTCTACAATTTTTCCTTTTTTCATAACAACAATGGTGTCCGCTTTTTGAATAGTAGATAACCTATGTGCAATTACGAATGAAGTTCTGTTTTGCATCATTTTTTCTAATGCAATTTGCACCAATTGCTCTGATTCTGAATCTAAAGCAGAAGTGGCTTCATCTAACACCATAATGGGTGGATTCTTAAGTACTGCTCTTGCAATCGATAAACGTTGCTTTTGACCGCCAGAAAGTGTGTTCCCACTATCACCAATATTAGTTTGGTATTTCTCTGGTAAATTCTGAATAAATTCATCAGCATTCGCAATGTCAGCCGCTTCTAAAATAGCTTCATCGGTAGCATGTTGGGTTCCTAATTTAATGTTATTTGCAATGGTGTCATTAAATAGAATAGAATCTTGAGAAACAATACCCATTAAATCTCGGAGAGACTTTTTTGTAACATCTTTAATATTTGTACCATCAATTAGAATACTACCTTTATTAACATCATAAAAACGAGTAATAAGGTTTGCTAAAGTAGATTTTCCACTGCCAGATTGTCCTACTAAAGCAACCGTTTCTCCTATATTAATTGTTAAAGAAAAATCTTTTAAAACATACGCATCTTTGTATTTGAAAGAAATGTCTTTAAATTCAATTTGAGAATTGAAACCTTGTTTTATAATTGCATTTGGTTTTTCTGTAATACTATTTTCGGTATTTAAAACTTCCATAATTCTTTCTGCGGAAGCCTCTCCTCTTTGAATATTGTAATACGCCGTTGTAATTGCTTTAATCGGGTTTAAAACAGTGTAAAACAAGACAATATACCCGAAAAATTCCTCTGCTTTTAAAGGACTATTATTTTCTAAAACTAATTTTCCACCATAATATAAAATTGCAATAATGGTTGCAGAACCTAAAAATTCACTCATTGGTGATGCCAAATTTTTACGGTGTAAAACGCTGGTCATTAAATTTCTAAATTTTGTGGTAGATATATTGAATTTATCTTCAATTACTTTTTCTGCATTGAAACCTTTAATAATTCTTAAACCCGTTAAAGTTTCTTCAATAAATGATAGAAAATTACCTGTTTCTTTTTGTGCTTTTTGAGATTTCGCCTTTAACTTTTTACTTATTGACGAAATTATAAACCCAGAAACTGGCAATAAAACAAAAACAAACAGCGTTAATTCTATACTAATAACAAGCATCATTGTTAGAGAAATAACTACGGTTAATGGTTCTCTAACAATCGCTTCTAAAGACGTTAAAAAAGAAACTTCAACCTCTTGCACATCTACTGTCATTCTTGCAATGGTATCTCCTTTTCTTTTTTCAGAGAAATAGGCAATCGGTAATTCTATGATTTTACGATATAGTTTATCTCGTAAATCTTTTACGATTCCGTTTCTTAAATACGCCAAAACATAAGAGGCTAAATAGCGAAATAAGTTTTTAAATAAGAAAAGGCCGAATGTTAGTAAACAGATAAAGAGTAAAACATCTATAGCGCCTTCATTTTCTATTTTTTGAGAAATAAAATAATAAAACTTATCTTTTGCATAACGACCAATACTTTTAAATCCGTCGTATATAGGAGCTTTTACAATACTATTATCTGTGCCAAATAAAATTCCTAAAACGGGTATAAAAGCTAAAACGGATAGGACATTAAAAATTGCATACAGAATATTAAATACAATATTTAGCGTTGTATATTTTCTGTATTTTTTCTCATATTTTAAAATGTCTTTGAAATACCCCATTAATTCAATTTCATTTCCTTTATAATACGCTGAATTTTAGCATCTAATTCTGCTTCTACTTTTTCAGCATTGTCTTTTGAATCTAAAGAAGAATTTACACTAAAATAAAATTTAATTTTTGGCTCTGTTCCACTAGGTCTAGCCGCAATTCTGGTTCCGGATAAAGTTTGATAAATCAATACATTAGATTTAGGTAAATCAATAGTGCTGACTTCTCCAGTGATTAAATTCTTCTTAGTTGCTGCATCATAGTCACAAAGTGTTTCAATTTTTTCGCCATCAATTTCTAAAATAGGATTGTTACGCATATCGCTTAACATTTGCTGAATTTCTGCGGCACCTCCCATTCCTTTTTTAGTGATAGAGATTAAATGCTCTTTGTAAAATTTATTTTTGACATAAATGTTTAATAATTCATGGTAAAATGAACTGCCATTTTGTTTCGCTAAAGCAGCTACTTCGCATGCTAACAAAGTTGCAGTAACCGCATCTTTATCACGAACAAATTCGCCAACCATGTAGCCAAAGCTTTCCTCACCACCGCCAATAAAATCTAGTTCTGGGAAGTCTCTAACCATTTTTGCGATCCATTTAAAACCTGTTAAGCTAACTTTGGTTTCAATATTATAAGTTGTAGCCACTGCATTGACCAATTCTGTAGAAACTATCGTAGAGCCCACAAATTGTTTTCCATTCATTTTATTTTCGTCTTTCCATTTTTTTAATAGAAATTCAGTCATCACAACCATGGTTTGGTTACCATTCATTAATTTCATGTTTCCGTCAACATCTCTAACAGCAACGCCCAATCTATCACAATCAGGATCCGTACCAATCACAATATCAGCGCCAATTTTGTTTGCTAAATTAGTTGCCATTTTTAAGGCTTCTGGTTCTTCTGGGTTTGGTGATTTTACCGTAGGGAAATCTCCATCGGGTTTTCTTTGTTCTTCAACAATATGCACATCCGTATACCCAGCTTTTGCCAAAGCATCTGGCACAGAAACAATAGAGGTACCATGTAAAGAAGTAAAAACAATTTTTAAATTTTTACGATCAATAGTTTCAGACAAACAACCATTTAGCACGGAAGCTTTAATAAAAGCATCATCAACGTCTTTACCAATTGTTTCGATTAAATCTTCGTTTGCATCGAACTTAATTTTAGAAAAATCTAAAGCGTTTACATTACCAATAATTCCTGCATCATGAGGAGGTACTATTTGACCACCATCCGCCCAGTATACCTTGTAGCCGTTATATTCTGGGGGATTGTGAGAAGCAGTTAATACAATACCAGCATCACAGTCTAAATGACGCACAGCAAAAGATAATTCTGGAGTTGCGCGTAAGTCTTCAAATAAGAAAACTTTAATATTATTGGCAGAGAAGATATCTGCTACTACCTTTGCAAATTTTTTGCTATTGTGTCTACAATCAAAAGCAATGACAACACTTAATTGTTCTTTTTTTACGTTTTCTATCAGATAATTAGACAAACCTTGCGTTGCTCTTCCTAGCGTATATTTGTTAATTCTGTTAGTTCCTGCACCCATAACACCTCTCATTCCTCCAGTTCCAAATTCCATGTCTTTATAGAATCTGTCTGCTAAATCATCAGGATTATTAGTAAGTAGGTTTTGAATTTCTGTTTGAGTTTCAGAGTCAAAAGTAGGAGATAGCCATTGTTTTGCTTTGCCTAAAATATCATTCATATTTTTGTTGATTTGTGAATAAAATTACAAATATAAAGTTTAAAAATTTATATTTTCTTTTATTTTGTAGTGCTTTTCCGTACTTTTATTTTTAATTATGAGTTCTCCTATAAAACCGGCTAAAAAAAGTAAAGTTCCTAAAATAATTGAGGTTAAAGCGATGAAAAACCAAGGATTATCAGTCACTAAAATTGTTTTAATACCAGTATAAACTTTATATAGTTTGTTGGCACCAATGTAAAAAGCAGTTAAAATTCCGAATAAAAACATACATGTGCCCCAAAGACCAAAAAAGTGCATGGGTCTTTTGCCAAATTTGGATAAAAATGAGATGGTAATTAAATCTAGAAAACCATTCACGAAACGTTCCATTCCAAACTTTGTTTCTCCATATTTCCGAGCTTGATGTTGTACCACTTTTTCTCCGATTTTTATAAAACCCTCATTTTTGGCAAGAACAGGAATATAACGATGCATTTCTCCTCTAACTTTAACGGCTTTAATGACTTCGCTTTTGTAGGCTTTTAAACCACAATTAAAATCGTGTAATTTTAGTCCTGAAGTTTTTCTGGCAGCTGCATTAAATAATTTTGATGGAATATTTTTGGTGATCAAATTATCATATCGTTTCTTTTTCCATCCAGAAATTAAATCGAAATCTTCATCAATAATTAAATTGTATAAATCAGGTATTTCTTCAGGATTGTCTTGTAAATCTGCATCCATCGTAATAACGACAGTACCTTTTGCTAATTCAAACCCAGCATCTAATGCTTGTGATTTACCATAGTTTTTTTGAAAACGAATGCCTTTAACAGCGTTGTTTTTAGCCGATAGTTTTTCGATAACTTGCCATGAAGTATCTGTACTGCCATCATCAATAAAAATAATTTCATATAAATAACGATTGGATTGCATAACTTTTGCAATCCAATCGTGTAATTCTTGT
>TARA_B110000902_G_scaffold10429_1_pt1 | contig 11791 bp, 7 predicted proteins | sample TARA_B110000902 | Tara Oceans TARA_B110000902 (sample SAMEA4398009) | marine metagenome | biome: Polar Biome; feature: [SRF] surface water layer (ENVO:00010504); material: water (ENVO:00002006), including particulate matter (ENVO:01000060) such as... | depth 5 m | reverse complement strand
TCAATCAGGCGATTATGTTTATCGTGATTGCCTCGGTACTCATGGCTTTGGGTACCTACGTGCGTTTCTATCTGATCTCTTGGCTCGGTGAGCGAGTCACTGCGGATCTGCGCAAAGCGGTATTCAATCATATTGTTGCCCTGCATCCGGCGTTTTTTGAGACCAACCGCAGTGGTGACATCATGTCGCGACTGACTTCTGACACTACCTTATTACAGTCAATTATCGGTTCCTCGGCGTCCATTGCTCTGCGCAGTGCGATTAGCTTTACCGGTGCTCTAATTATGTTGCTGATCACAAACTTTAAGCTGTCACTGATGATCATTGTCGCCGTGCCCCTGGTGCTGATGCCCATCCTGATTTTTGGTCGCAAGGTGCGCAAGCTCTCCAGAGATAGTCAGGATTCTATTGCCGATGTCGGCAGTTACGCCGGAGAAATTATTCAGCACATTAAGACCGTGCAGAGCTTTACCCATGAAGCACAGGAAAAAGCGGCTTTTGGCAGTGAAGTTGAACGGGCCTTTTTAATTGCCCGCACCCGCGTGCGTCAGCGAGCGGTATTGATGGCGGTGGTGATTTTGCTGGTCTTTGGCGCACTCTCTGGAATGCTCTGGGTCGGCGGCAGTGATGTAATCAACGGCAAAATGAGCGGCGGCGATCTTGGCGCATTTATTTTCTACGCCATTCTAATGGCCACTGGTGTGGCGTCCCTGTCTGAAGTGTATGGGGAATTACAACGTGCCGCTGGCGCCACTGACCGATTGATGGAACTGTTGCATGCGGAGAATCAGATTCTGGTTCCAGAGCAGCCATTGGCGGGTGTTGATCAGTTGCCGGCGCAACTCGAACTGAAAAATGTGCGGTTTTGTTATCCTTCAAGACCTGAGCAGCCGGCGCTGGATGATTTCTCACTCACTATAAAAGAGGGCGCCATTGTCGCCCTAGTCGGCCCTTCAGGTGCTGGTAAATCGACGCTATTTGATTTGATTCAGCGCTTTTATGACCCCCAGCAAGGTGAACTCTGTCTCGGCGATATCAATATCCGCCAGATGACCCCAACCCAACTGCGCGAGCAGATCGCAGTAGTACAGCAGCAGCCAACATTGTTTACCGGTGATGTGATGTACAACATTCGCTATGGTAATAGCGAAGCCACTGACGAGCAGGTGATTGCAGCGGCTAAAGCGGCCCATGCCGACGAGTTTATTGGGCAATTGCCCGAAGGCTACCACAGTGATTTGGGCGAGCAGGGCGTGCGTCTCTCTGGCGGTCAACGTCAGCGTATTGCCATAGCGCGAGCACTGTTAAAAGATCCCCGTATTCTGCTGTTGGATGAGGCCACTAGTGCCTTGGATGCCGAGAGCGAATACAAGGTGCAGTTGGCACTGGATAAGCTGATGAAAGGCCGCACCACGGTGATCATTGCCCATCGTCTGGCGACTATTCTCCATGCGGATACCATTGTGGTGATGGATCAAGGTAAGAAGGTGGCTGAGGGTAGCCATCAGGAATTGATCGCTTCTAGTCCCCTTTATGCGCGATTGGCTGCGTTGCAGTTTTCTCAGGATAGTGCTGAGTAACCGCCTAAGCTGATCAGCGCACCAAGCCATTAGCCATTAGGTAGCCATTAGGGGTCGGACCCAACCAACCACTCCTTTTGGCATCAAAACTACAGATACAATAGACTATTGGCTCTCTTATCCTATACAGCCGTTCTTGCTCTTATAAGCGGTTCCGCGGCAACGAGATGTGATGAACCAAACATGCCTCGGAATAAGGTATCTGTTTCCGCGTCGAATTTAGCTTTCTCCTTAAAGCCTGTATTTGTCCCTAAAAACAAGACCTTTAAGCCCTAAAAAAGCGTGCTTACCATGCGTTTTTACTCATACTTCAATCACTTGGGTAGGTCCGACCCAGTTCAGCAAGTTCAGCAGTTCAGGCCGGTGACTTCAGTTGAAATGGCAGGCGCGTAAAAATGGCGGCTGGGTTGGAGCAAAATATCGTAACAATCCGGCACATTTTGATAAATACATGAATTTACCATAGCAACGCTGAGTGATCGTCTCAGTTAGCTAAAACGTATGCTAGAGTACTGAATAATAAATGCACCGCAGCCCTTGGGGTAGAGTGCATAAAATAATAAAAAAGACTCTTCCTATGAAAATGATTTTGACTGTCACCACTCTGCTAATGTTGTCTGCCTGCGGCTTGCTGTCGCCAGAGCAGCCTGTTCCTGCAAACCTCAGCCAGCACAATATCAAAACCGTGACCGGTATCTCTCAGGGACGGCTTAACGCTAGTTCCGATGCTCAAGCTGGCAGCGAAGTTGTTAGCTGGTTTGATATTCCCTATGCCCAGCCGCCGGTTGGCGATCTGCGCTGGCGTGCACCGCGTGAGCTGATTGCTCCAGAACAGGTGATTGTCGAGCGTGAGGATACCGCCTGCGTTCAGTTTGCTAGCAGTTATGGCGGTGCTGAGGGAGAGGGTGTTGTGGGTTCAGAAGATTGCCTTTTCTTGGATATTCGCGCGCCAGTGGATTTTGCTACTAAACAGTACCCAGTGATGGTTTGGATTCATGGCGGCGGCAATACCACGGGTCTCAAAGATTATTACGATTACAGCAAGTTGGTCGCCGCTAAAGACGTTGTTTTGGTGTCGGTGAACTATCGTCTCGGCGGGCTGGGTTGGTTCACTCATCCGGCCATTCAGGGCCTGCAGACAGGTGAAGATAAAGCCTCTAATTTTGGCACTTTGGATATTATCCATTCGCTAAAATGGGTGCGCGATAATATCGCCAGTTTTGGTGGCAATGGGAATAACGTCACGGTGTTTGGTGAGTCGGCCGGCGGCCACAATGTCTATGCGCTACTGGCATCACCTCTGGCCAAAGGCCTTTTTCACCGTGCTATCGCCCAGTCGGGATACACAGTGACAAGCAGTCTTGAGAGTGCCTACAATCTCGACGGAGCCGATAAATTTGTCACCCAGGGTGGGTGGCAGGTGACTCAGGATCTATTAGCTGAGCAGGGCGCCGAGGCTGCGGAATTGACGCCCCTAGCACTTCGTGAACGATTAAAGGCGGTGTCGGCTGAGCAGTTTATTGGGCTTTATCAAGAGCAGCCCGATGTGGTCGACTACATGCCACTGTCGACTGCCGATGGAATTGTGATCCCCAAAGTGGGCATGGCCGCTGCACTGGCTGATCCAGCCTACGCCAAAAATGTGCCGGTGATCTCCGGTGCTAACAAAGATGAAGTGACTCTGTGGTTTGCGCTGCATCGCTACTTTATGCAGACCAATTACCCGTTTACCAAACTGTTGCCGCCAAAGGTCAGTATTAAAGACCCAGAGCTGTATAACTTTTGGGTGCGAACTCGCTCTCAGGCTTGGAAAGCTCGCGGTGTGGACGAGCCACTGAGTGCTATGGAACTGGCCGGTTATGATCAGCTGTATAACTATCGCTTTGATTGGGACGATCAGGAGAAGTCGTTCTTTATCGACTTCCCGTCTATTTTTGGCGCCGCTCATGGCACCGATATTTCCTTTGTTACCGGTGACTTTAAGTACGGCCCAGTGACCTCCTATATCTATCCAGAGGGTGAAGCCCGGGATCAGATGGAGCGCACTTTTATGAATGTCTGGGGTGACTTTGCCCACTCCGGGATTCCAGACCAGTCCCTTGGTTTTGAGTGGCAGCGCTACAACAACAAGACCAAACCCTATGTTCGCCTCGACCGGGATGAGTTTTTAAGTCTCCAGTTTGAAACTGAAACTTTGGACACTTTATTGGCGGGAATCACCGCAGACAGCAATGCCAGCCATATTGAAAAGTGCCTGCTACTGTGGGAAACCCTGACCAATGTGGGTAGCGCCGATGTTGCCCGTTACCAGTCTTGGAACAACGGCCAGTGTGAGCAGCTCGATGCCAGGGCAGAGCAGGCGCGTATCGCCATAGAGTTGATTGAAGAATTTGGCACTTCATCGGTACTTTAGTCACTGCACTGACACTCGAGAGAAGTAGGTATGAGCGAAACAGCCCTGAGCGAAAAAACAGCCCTGAGCCAAAACCCTAGCCAACAGCCCGGTGCAATGCGCCGTGCAATCGAGTCAATGCAGCTGCCAAAAAGTAGAATTAAGTGCTTCTTCCTATTTTTGCTAAGTGCCTTTTTTACCTATGCCGGATTCCATCACCTGTTTGCTCCAGACTTCTATGTGAGCATTATGCCGCCCTGGATCCCCGGACATTTGGCCCTGGTTTACATTAGCGGTGTGTTCGAAATTATGGGTGGCATCGGTGTGCTAATTCCCCGTTTCCGTTCACTGGCAGGTCTCGGGCTGGTGGCCTTATTGGTCGCGGTGTATCCGGCGAACCTGTACATGGCGTTTAACCCGGAGTTGTTTCCCGATGTTCCCGTTGTCGCACTCTATGTGCGTTTGGCGCTGCAGTTTGTGGCCTTTTATTGGGCTTATTCTGTGACTAGACCGGATCCTGTTTCTGCGGCTTGAACCGTTCCGACTGTGCTTATCTGATATTGCGTTGAGGCTGGCTTAGACTACCCTTAAAGCATTAAACAGATCGGAATCTGAGTATGGATACTCAACTAAAAAAATTCTCCAATCCTCTCTTTACTGCCTCTGGCTGCCCAAGGGCCAGCGTTAAACTCAAGCAGCTTAAAACTCTCTGGTTTAATACTGGCACCCTGTGTAATCTCGCCTGTAGCAACTGCTATATAGAATCTTCCCCCAGCAATGATCGCCTCGAATTTATTCGGCTCAGTCAGGTGCAGCAGTTTCTCGATGAGATTCAGCTGCATGATCTGGGTACTGAAGAGATTGGCTTAACCGGTGGCGAACCGTTTTTAAATCCGGATATTATTGCGATTATGGCGATGATCCTGCGGCGCGGTTTTAGGCTGTTGGTGTTAACCAATGCCATGCGGCCGATGCTTAAACGCCAGAGCGGGCTGTTAGCCCTGCAAAAGCGCTATGGAAAGCAGCTAACAGTGCGCGTCTCAATGGATCACTTCGACCCAGAACTGCACCAGCAGGAGCGAGGGCCGAAATCCTGGCAGCCGATGCTCGATGGACTCGGTTGGCTTTCAGAGCAGGGATTTACGTTTAATGTAGCCGGTCGCAGGCTTTGGGGCGAAGATGAACAGGTTCTGCGGCAGGGTTATGCCTCACTGTTTGAGCATCAGAATATTAACCTCGATGCCTTCGATGAAAAGGCTCTGGTGTTATTCCCAGAGATCACCGCTGAGCCCAATCTGCCAGAGATCACCGAAGACTGCTGGCAGATTCTCAAGGTAGATCCCGATGCCATGATGTGCGCTTCGTCGCGTATGGTGGTGCTGCGCAAAGGTGATCAGCAACCTTCGGTTATGGCCTGCACGTTGCTGGCCTATGATCAGCAGTTTAATTTGGGTCACAGCTTGGTGGATGCTCAGGACAGCGTGTCGCTTAATCATCCTCACTGCGCGAGTTTTTGTGTTTTGGGTGGTGGCAGCTGTTCGGTGGCTGATTAATTTTTTAGCGTCTCAATCCAACTAATCACTGCCTGCTGTTGCGGGCTTAATGTTGTGCCCAGTGCGGTTAATTCACTGTGCAATTGGGGTATGTCTTCCGCTGTATCCAGATCGGTCAACGGCGCCAACAGGTGCGCTTTGGCGGGCAGGGCGGCGAGCAGATTATCGCAGGTGTCGGCGCGGCTGAAAGACAGATTGGTCCAAAAAGTTTGGCTGAGTTGACACTTGCCAGCAAACAAATAATAGCCGCCGTCGCGGGCCGGACCCACAACAAATTGCTCGGTTTTGAGCGCCTCAATGGCCTGCTGCAATCTGTTGGCTGTGAGCTGAGGGCTGTCAGAGCCGATGAGAATAACCTGCTGGTAGCGCCGCAGCAGGGTCTGATAGATATGGTGTTGGCGCTGACCAAGGCAACCAGGGCCAGTTTGAAGGCATTCCAGCCCTTGCCATAAACTGTTTTTGAGTCCTGCCTGTTCGGCTACAGCGAAGTAGCTGTCAGCATCCACTGCCTTGACTGTCTGTTTGATGGCTTTCACTGAGAGGCGATAGGCGCTCTCAGCGGTGACCGAGCCTAGCGTTTTGGCGAGACGGGTTTTAACCGGCGATAGGCCGGGGGTTTTGACAAAGATGGCGATCGCGGCAGAACGGTTGAGAGAGTTCATGATCGCTGCCAGCGCTGTGCTACAAGTTTAAACAGCTCAGGCAACGACAGTCTCAGCCAATACCACTGATGGAGCAGCGTGACGTTAAGCCAACCCTGTTGGTGGTATTTACGAGCGCTGGTAAACAGGGTGGAAGGAATACGCTGCAAGGGCACCGCAGCTTGATGGGCGCGCCAGACAAATAGCAGATCTTCGCCGTAGGGGCGGTTTTCAGGAAAGCCGCCGAGACGCAAAAAAAGCGCCTTGGAAATACACAGCCCCTGATCACCATAGGGACAGAAAAGGAGTCTTGAACGCAGGTTGGCACCTAGGGCATTGGCGCGCAGTAGGGGGCCGCTATCGTTAAACCCCAGGTCGAAATAGTGCAGGGCCGCGCCGTGCTGATCTTGATCCAGGCTGTTCTCAAGCGCGCGCAGATTATCTTGGCTGACGCGACTGTCTGCATGTAAAAACCACAACCACTGGCCCGTAGCTTGCTTAGATCCGGCATTGAGACTGCTGGCACGACTCGGTTGCGAGCTCTGAATAATCTCAGCATGCAGTGGGCTATTGTCTAGATGGTCTAGATGGTCTAGATGGTCTAGATGGTCCAGATCGGCGAGCAGGTGCCCGTGCTGGGTCTCAGCAGTTGCCAGGGGAATGATGATCGAAAGCCGGGTCATAGAAGCGTTGTCATACAAGCGTTTTCATAGAAAGCTCAGTCACAGTCGCGCCACTCAACGCTCCAAGACCTCGAGCCACTGTTGCTGTTCCGAACTGAGTTGCTGCCGAGGGGTTAACACAGCGCTTTTCAGTGCCTGCCTAATATGGTGGGGTGTTTCCGTGAAGGGGCTGGCCACCAGCGGTTTTAAAACCTTGATCGCAGAGGCCAATGTGTCGCTGTAGACCTCAAAGAACTTCTCCACGCTCACATGTTGGCTGGGGTCATCCATCCAGCAGTCATAATCGGTAATCAGACATAGCGAGCTGTAGGCAATCTGTGCTTCACGGGCCAAGAATGCCTCGGGGGAGATTGGTCATGCCGACTAAATCGCAGTTGACTGCGTCGCGGAGGAAAAAGCTCTCGGCGCGGGTACCCAGTCGCGGGCCTTCGACACAGGCATAGGTATTGTGGATATGAAGTGGCTGGTCAACAGCTGCGGCGGCGCGCTCAATATCGCTGTTCAGTGCAGCGCAGACAGGGTTGGCGGTAGAGACATGGGCGGCGACCCCGAGGCTAAAAAAGCTCTGCTCACGGCGACCCCTGGTGTGATCAAAATATTGCTCAACCAATGCCAAGTCACCGGGCTTAAGTTCTTGGCGCAGGCTGCCAGCGGCAGAAAAAGAAATAATACGCCGCGCCCCTAGGGCCTTTAGGGCATAGATATTGGCGCGATAGTTAATCTCGTGAGGCAACAGCTGATGCTCGCGGCCATGGCGGGCGAGAAACAGCACCTGCTGGCCGCCGTATTGACCACAGCTGATGGCCGCGGAGGCTGCCCCGAAGGGCGTGGTCAGGGTGCGCTCTGTGTCGATTTGCAACCCTTCAAGCTGATAGAGCCCAGATCCTCCGATAATACCTAACATGCTGTCGTCCTGCTTTCTACTTGCTGTGGCCCGAGAAATTGAACCGTTGAGGGTTTAGCTGCTTCTCTTGATCATAGACCATATGGTCATTGATTAAGGTTTACATAGATGATGGATAGCTCCTAAAGTGCTGATTATAAATAACATTAATTTTTAAATTCTAGGGAGAATGGTCGTGAGCGTTTACAAGGTACCGCAGAAGGAACTGTCATTTATCTTTGATGAAATTGTTAACTATTCCGAAATTTGCAGCATGCCGGGCTTTGAAGAAGCGAGCCGCGACATGGTCGATGTAGTGCTGCCGGAAGCGGCTAAGTTTTTTGAAGATGTAGTGGCGCCGACCAATCACGAGGCGGATAAAAACCCAGCTTTTTTAAAGGATGGCGAGGTCGTGACTTCTCCTGGACTGGACCCTATTTACCGACAGATGGTTGAGGCTGGCTGGTGCTGTTTAAATGGCGATAGCCGTTATGGTGGTGCCGGGTTCCCGAGTGTTGTGGATCTGGCTGTGCAGGAGATGTTCCAGACCGCCAACTGTGGTTTTAGCCTGTTACCTATGCTGACCCGCGGTGTGGTTCATGCGCTCAACCAGTACGGCACCGATGAGCAGAAAGAGACCTATCTCGGCAATCTGATTTCCGGTGCCTGGTCCGGCACCATGAACCTAACAGAACCTCAGGCCGGCAGCGACCTATCGGCGGTGAAAACCAAAGCCATATTAAATGGCGACCACTATTTGATCAGTGGCCAAAAAATCTATATTACCTGGGGCGACCACAGCTGCGCCGACAATATTATTCACCTGGTACTAGCCCGCCGTCCCGATGCTCCCGAAGGCAATCAGGGCATCTCGCTATTTCTGGTACCCAAGTTCTTGGTTAATGCCGATGGCAGCTTAGGTGAGCGCAATGACGTTAAACCAGTGGGTGTTGAGCACAAGTTAGGCATACATTCGAGCCCCACCTGTACCCTGGCCTTTGGCGATAACGAAGGCGCGGTTGGCTACTTGGTTGGCGAAGAAAATAAAGGTCTGCAGTGCATGTTCACAATGATGAACAATGCCCGGCTTTCCGTGGGTCATCAGGGAGTTTCCCTGGGTGAACGCGCCTATCAGCAGGCAGTTGCCTATGCTACGGATCGCGTTCAGGGCCGAGCCTCTGGCGTCGAAGGTCGTGCAGCGATTATTCATCATCCAGATGTTAAACGCATGTTGATGCAGATGCGTGCCTTGACCGAAGGAAGTCGTGCGTTGTCGTTCTACGCGATTGCCGCAGAAGATCGCAGCTCCCATCACCCGGATGACCAGGTCCGTGCCCAGAGCGCGCAGATGGTTGAACTGTTGACCCCATTGGTCAAGGGCTGGTCTACGGAAGTGGCGATGGAGAGTACTTCGCTGGGTGTTCAGGTACACGGCGGTATGGGCTTTATTGAAGAGACTGGCGCGGCGCAGCATATGCGTGACGCGCGTATTCTGCCAATTTATGAGGGCACCAATGGTATTCAGGCATTGGATTTTATCGGCCGCAAATGTCTGCGCGATGGTGGCCAGGCGGTGAAACTGTTATTGGCCGATATGCAGGCCACGGTGGACCAGCTGGCGTCAGCCCATGGCAGCACAGTGAACTTGCGCAATCGACTTCGACATTCAGTTGAGCAATGTCAAGAAGCTCTCAACTATGTTTTGGACAATAGTAGTGATTCTCAAGGAATCGCGTACAACTTTATGATGATGTATGGAAATACGGTCTCCTATTGGTTGTTGGTTAAGTTGGCTGCGGCGGCTCAGGATCGACTGGCCGCCGGCGAGACGGATCGTTTTTATAATCAGAAGATCGCGACGGCAGAATTTTTCTCAACGCAAATTTTACCGCGCAATAGCGGTTACCTAGCCACATTGATATTAGGGGCTGATAGCTTTGCAGCCCTTGAGCCTGCTGATTTTTTGCAGGCATAGTCATCTAGTTATGGTGCTTGGTGTGGGCTTTTGGGATAGTCCGCATCAACTATCAACTATCAACTATCAACTATTGAATAGCTGATACTTAAAGTAAGTAAGGACGTAAAGTATAGGGACGTAGTCGTAGGCAGTAAAAAAGCGTGTTTATAAATAAAATTACAACGCAATACCTTAAGTAGTAACTCAAATTCCCAGGGGGGAAAAATGAACAAAGTATTAAAGAAGTCACTTTTAGCCTTAGCCATTTCGGCCAGTGCGGGCGCGCTCAACGCCGCAGTATTGGAAGAAATCGTAGTCACTGCACAGCAGCGTGCGGAGTCTCTGCAGGACGTTCCAGTTTCGGTTGCAGCCGTCACCGCTGAGAAAATGTCCAACGCAGGTATTGTCGACCTTCAGGGTCTGTCTGAGTTAGTGCCTAACTTCAGCATCAATGAAACCGGTATTTCTACCACTGTTACTATCCGTGGCATCAGCTCCGGTATTAACCCCGGCTTTGAACAGTCCGTGGGTATCTACAACGACGGTATTTTCTACGGTCGCGATCAGTTGGCTCGAATCCCGATGATTGATATGGAACGGGTAGAAATACTGCGTGGTCCACAGGGTATTTTGTTCGGTAAAAACAGCATCGCTGGCGCCGTTAGCCAGATCAGTGCCAAGCCTACCGATGAATTCGAAGGTTCGGTTACCGCATTGTATGAGCCGGATCACGGCGAGCAAGACTTGCGTGTAACGTTGTCTGGCCCAATCAGCGACAGTGTTAGTGGCCGTATCGCCATTCTCGATCGCACTCTGGACGGCTATGTGTTTAACACTGTCTCTGGTCAAGATGAGCAGCGTGAAGAAGAGCAGGTTATCCGCGCCTCTCTGCGTTGGGATGTCAGCGAAGATATGACTGCAAACTTGAAAGTATCGCGCTCCACCTTCGATACTGTCGGTCGTAATATGGAAGTCTATAACAGCATTGGTCTTGTAGATAACGATCATATTACCGTATTGAATCGCTTCGTCGGTTCATCAGCCGCTGTTGCCTCTCCAGTTGAATCTGGCCTCAACTACAGTGCCGACAACAATGGCCATTTCAGTGACAACGAAGTCAGTGATGTGACTTTAACTGTCGACTGGGATTTGGATGGCTTCTCGCTGACGTCGGTAACCGGCTTCGTTGAATATGAATTTGACGAAAACTGTGACTGTGACTTCTCTGGTGCGGCTATTTTTGACGCAGCGCGTCAGGAAGAGTACGAGCAGTTTAGCCAAGAATTCCGCTTCACCTCAGATCTTGGCGGCGACTTTGATTACATCGGTGGACTGTTCTTCCAGTCAACTGAATTAAAGTACAACGACCAAATTAGTCTGCCTTCTCCAACGTTGATTGGCGATGTCCTTTCTGGTCTGGCACCATCGCTGGCACCTTTTGCTCCCGGCGCGTCTACTGATCGTACCTTTAATCAGGAGGGCGATCTTTGGGCTGCTTTTGCTCAGGGTACCTGGACATTGACCGACGAAGTACGAGTCACTGTTGGCGGCCGTTACACTCAAGAAACTAAAGATGCAGATCGCACTCAGCTACATAAAGCAGTTGCAGCCTTTGGCGGCCAGTACCAGTCACCGGTTTTTGTTGATGCGGTTTCTGGCGCCTACAACGCGCTTTGGGGTATTTTTGCCATTGAACCTTACGAGACCATTGTTGGCGAGCTTGATGACAGCTCATTTACGCCAGTAGTTACTCTCGAGTGGGATGCTAATGCAGACACTATGGCTTACTTGACTTGGACTAAGGGCTTTAAGTCCGGTGGTTTTGATGCGCGTTCTAACGGTCACCCAGATGCCGCGGTTAACAATGCGGGCAACCCGCTCAGCGGAAATCCTATCACCGGTAGCTGGGAATTCGATCGTGAAGAGGCAACCAGTATTGAGCTGGGTTCAAAGATGACTCTTGCCGATGGCGCTGCAGAGCTTAACATCGCTCTGTATTTTACAGAGTACAGCGATCTGCAGGTTTCTCAGTTTGATGGAACACTTGGCTTTAACGTCACCAACGCTGGTGAAGCGACGGTACAGGGTCTTGAAGCTGATGG
>TARA_B110000902_G_scaffold28633_2_pt1 | contig 11802 bp, 10 predicted proteins | sample TARA_B110000902 | Tara Oceans TARA_B110000902 (sample SAMEA4398009) | marine metagenome | biome: Polar Biome; feature: [SRF] surface water layer (ENVO:00010504); material: water (ENVO:00002006), including particulate matter (ENVO:01000060) such as... | depth 5 m | reverse complement strand
TTATTTTATATAATATTGGCTTAATTTATTCAAATAATGGTGAATATATACAAGCATTAGAATATTATCACCAAGCAATCGAATTAAATTCAAACTTACCCCAGGCACTAAACAATGTTGCGACAATTTATCATTATCAAGCCATAAAAGCGGCAGAAAAAGAGGATACTGAAGTTGCAAATAATTTGTTTGAAAAAGCCGCATTATATTGGCGCCAAGCCGTAAGATTAGCGCCGAATAATTACATAGAAGCACAAAACTGGTTAAAAACAACTGGACGAATTTCAACTAATTTTTAATTCGGACAACTATAACATGAGAAACCCTACTTATTCGCGTTACCTTTTTTATTAGTAAAGAGAAGTATAAAAATATGGCTGAAAACAGAAACATTGGTAAAGTAACACAAATTATTGGTCCCGTACTTGACGTAGAATTTAAGCGTGGACGTGTGCCGAAGATTTATAGCGCACTTTTAATTGAATCAAAAAAAGTTGGTTCAAAAGAAATGATAACAATTACTTGTGAAGTACAGCAATTACTCGGAGATAACCGTGTTCGTGCTGTTGCAATGAGTTCAACAGAAGGGTTAAAACGTGGAACTGCAGTAGTAGATACAGGAGATGCCATTAATGTACCAGTTGGAAAACAAACATTAGGGCGAATCTTTAATATTTTAGGTAACCCTGTAGATAACGGAACTGAAATATCAATGAGCGACGAAAGATTTGCAATTCATCGCGACGCACCTGAATTTACAGAACTAGATACAAAACCAGCTGTATTCGAAACTGGTATTAAAGTAGTAGATTTATTAGCTCCCTACCGACGTGGGGGAAAAATTGGACTATTTGGTGGAGCTGGTGTAGGTAAAACAGTATTAATTATGGAATTAATTAATAATATTGCAAAAGCCCATGGTGGTGTATCTGTATTTGGTGGTGTAGGGGAACGTACACGCGAAGGAAATGACTTATACATGGAAATGAAAGAATCTGGTGTAATTAATGATGCTTCACTTACTGAGTCAAAAGTTGCGTTAGTATATGGTCAGATGAATGAACCACCAGGTGCGCGAATGCGCGTTGGTTTAACTGCATTAACAATGGCAGAGTATTTCCGTGATGTTAATAATCAAGATGTACTATTATTTATTGATAATATTTTCCGATTTGTACAAGCAGGTTCGGAAGTATCAGCCTTACTAGGACGAATCCCATCAGCTGTAGGGTATCAACCAACATTATCGACTGAAATGGGTGGTTTACAAGAGCGAATTACATCAACAAAAAAGGGTTCTATTACATCAATCCAAGCTGTTTATGTACCAGCTGATGATTTAACAGATCCAGCACCAGCAATTACATTCTCTCACTTAGACGCAACAACTGTTTTATCACGTAATTTAGCTGCAAAAGGTATTTACCCTGCAGTAGATCCACTAGATTCAACATCAACAATGTTACAGCCTGAGATTATCGGACTAGATCATTATGGGATTGCACAAGATGTTAAGGAAACATTACAACGTTACAAAGAATTACAAGATATTATTGCAATTTTAGGACTTGACGAATTATCAGAAGATGATAAATTATGTGTTTCACGAGCACGTAAAATCGAGCGTTTCTTATCGCAACCATTCTTCGTAGCAGAAGTATTCACCGGTTCACCAGGTAAGTATGTTTCACTAGCCGATACAATTAAGGGATTCAAAATGATTTTAAATGGTGAGTTAGATGATTTACCAGAACAATCTTTCTATTTAGTTGGAAATATTGATGAAGCATTTGAAAAAGCAGCAGCTGAAAAAGCAAAATTATAAAAAAATGAGGAGCGTAAATGGGTGTAAAAATTAAAGTTATTAGTCCCGAAAAGATGATTTGGGATACTGAAGCTGAAGAAATCGTATTACCCTCAATAACAGGTGGTCTTGGTATTTTAACAAACCATGCCCCGCTTGTAACAGTATTACAAACGGGACTGTTAAAAAAGCGAGAAAAAAATGGATGGTTACCTCTCATTTTGTGGGGTGGTGTCGCCCAAATTGAAAACAATGAAATTGTAGTGTTAGCGAATGGTGTAGAAGAAATCTCAGAAAAAACGATGACACTCGATGAAGCTAACAAAAAAGTTTTAGACTTATTAGATGAAACGTCAAAAGAGACGGAACCAAATAAGAAATTGATGTTAGAAACTGAAATTGCAAAAGCAAGAGTTGAAGCGTTAACCCTAATTAAGTAAGACGTACTTTGAATAAGCAAAGAAGCTGCTTATAATTAATTTCAATGTATACATTTAACAATAAAATATAAATAAGAATTATGCAACCACGTTTAGTTAATGCTCAACCATTTTGTTTTAAACCTTTAGAAGTTAAAGAAGAGTTGACACTAGTGGTTGCCTTTTCTGACCATATCGAAGAGCTACGCCAACGAATTTTTCAAAGTTTGATAGTCGCAACTTTCCTAATATTACTATTCTTTCTAAATAGTCAATACTGGGTACACCTCTTAGCCGACCCAGTTAACACAATTAAATTTATCCAACTAGCACCGGGTGAATATTTTATATCAACCGTAAAAATTGCTATATACGCAGGATTGTTATTCAGCGTACCAATGATTGGAAGTCAACTAATTTTATTCATTTTACCGGGTTTAAATAAAAATGAAACTGAAATTCTTTTACCATTAATATTCCTCTCAACCGCATTATTTATTCTTGGATTATTTTTTTCTTATAAAATTTTGATACCAGCCGCCTTAAACTTCTTTATTAGTTATAGCGCAGAATTTGTGGAACCTTTATGGTCTTTCGACGAATATCTAAATTTTATTACGTTACTATTTTTTACAACAGGAATTACTTTTCAAATACCATTAGTCCAAGTACTTTTAGGGTTAATTGAAATTGTTACGAGTGACCAAATGATAAAGGGGTGGAAATACGTTCTTGTTGGGTCAACTGTTATTGGGGCTGTTTTAACTCCATCAACCGATCCGATAACACAAATTTGTTTATCATTAGCGGTAATTTTTCTATATGTAATTGGGGTTGGTATTTTAAAAGTATATGGTAAATAGCATAAAAGTAGGTATTTAAAACGTCTAAAAATAAAAGTTTAATAAAGAATTAGCATGGGTTCAAGTCACATTCGAAAATTATCTCATTATATAAACTTTGTTATTTTCACGTCATTTACATTCTTATCACCCGTAGTAGGAAATGCATTTCCAATTTATGCTCAACAAGCCTATTCAAACCCACGTGAAGCGAACGGTAGAATTGTGTGTGCAAATTGTCATTTAGCATCAAAAACAACTGAAATTGAATCACCTTCTGCTGTCTTACCTGATTCTGTTTTTGAAGCGGTTATCAAAATTCCGTACGATTCAAAAGCAAAACAGATTTTAGCAAATGGTGATAAAGGGGGGTTAAACGTTGGGGCCGTTGTAATATTACCCGAAGGCTTTAAATTAGCGCCTAAAACACGAATTTCGAAAGAAATTAAAGACAAAAGTAAAGGTGTTTATATCACCCCGTATAGTGCACAATCAGATAATATCTTAGTTGTTGGACCGATTGCAGGTGACACCCACCGTGAAGTAATTTTCCCAGTTCTTTCCCCAGATCCAAAAACGAATAAGAAAACTCCGTTTTTAAAATACCCAATATATGTGGGGGCAAATCGAGGACGTGGCCAAGTTAACCCAAATGGACAAAAAACAAATAACAATCTAATTACAGCTACAGCTAGTGGCCAAATAAGTGAAATAACATCAGCGAGCAATGGTGAATCTTCTATTTTTATTAAAGAAAATTCAGGAAATATCGTTGAGCAAAAAATCCCAAAGGGATTAAATATTCTTATTCAAACTGGAAAAACAGTAAAAGCTGATCAACCATTAACAAATGATCCAAATGTGGGCGGTTTTGGCCAAACAGAAACCGAAATTGTTTTACAAGACCCATTCCGTATTATTGGTTATATTATCTTTACGCTTGTCGTAATTGTTTGTCAATTACTTTTAGTTTTCAAGAAAAAGCAGTTTGAGAAAGTACAAGCAGCAAAAATGAATTTCTAAAAGAATATAAACTAAGAAAGAACTAAGAAGCTTTCTTGGACTAAAAAACTTACTGTTTAGAATTTGTTAGCCAGTAAGTTTTAATTTAATACAAGACGCTTAGTACTTTAAAGGACCACCCGCGCCCCCTCCTAGCTAAAATCTATAGTTAATAAAGAGATAGGAAAACAAGAACGTTTGTTTAAATATAAAAAATTATTTAATATTTGATTTATAACATTAGGATTTCTCGTATGTTTAGCTATTATGCTTAAATAAAGTAAGCTTAGCACTTGAATATTTTTACAAAAATTCTCTAAATAAAATACTCTCAAGAAGATAAGATAATTTAGAAATATGGAGGATAGGTAAGCTTATATATACATACCCCTTGCTTACTAAAAATTTAACCATTCGAGCGATAAAAATAATAAGATAAAAAATACTAATATAATTTTTTAAAACAACATAAATCGACGGCTTTACTATATAATATTTATAACAGTTTAAAAACTGGGAATTCACTTTTAATTATTTAAATAAAGCGAAAATTTATTATTATGGCAGCAACTTTAGAAAAACGTACAAGTACCAGCTTATGGGAGCAATTCGCTAACTGGATTACAAGTACAGAAAATCGTTTATATATTGGTTGGTCTGGATGTATCATGTTCCCACTTTTAATTTCAGCAGCATGTTGTTATATTATTGCCTTCATCGCAGCTCCACCAGTTGATATCGACGGTATCCGTGAGCCAGTTGCAGGTTCTTTAATGTATGGAAACAACATCATTACTGGTGCTGTAATCCCAAGTTCAAACGCTATTGGTGTTCACTTCTACCCAATCTGGGAAGCAGCATCAGTTGACGAGTGGTTATATAATGGTGGTCCTTACCAATTAGTAGTTTTACACTTCTTATTAGGTGTATGTGCTTGGATGGTTCGCGAATGGGAATTAAGCTACCGTTTAGGTATGCGTCCATGGATCTTCGTTGCTTTCTCTGCTCCTGTAGCAGCAGCAATGGCAGTATTCTTAGTTTACCCAATTGGTCAAGGTTCTTTCTCTGATGGAATGCCTTTAGGTATTTCTGGTACTTTCAACTTCATGTTAGTATTCCAAGCAGAGCATAACATCTTAATGCACCCATTCCATATGGCTGGTGTTGCAGGTGTATTTGGTGGTTCTTTATTCTGTGCAATGCACGGTTCATTAGTAACATCAAGTTTAATCCGTGAGACTGTTGATTCAGAGTCATCTAACAACGGTTACAAATTCGGTCAAGAAGAAGAAACTTACAACATCGTAGCTGCACACGGTTACTTTGGTCGTTTAATCTTCCAATATGCTTCATTCAACAACTCTCGTGCATTACACTTCTTCTTAGCTCTATGGCCAGTTGCAGGTATCTGGTTAACTTCTTTAGGTGTAAGTACAATGGCATTCAACTTAAATGGTTTTAACTTTAACCAGTCAATCGTTGACAGCCAAGGTCGTGTAATCAACACATGGGCTGATATTATCAACCGTGCTGATTTAGGTATGGAAGTAATGCATGAGCGTAACGCTCATAACTTCCCATTAGATTTAGCAACAGGTAATGCTTTACCAGTAGCTGTTTCTGCACCTTCAATCAATGCATAATTGATTTTCAAAACTATTACATTTTATAAAAAATGTAATAGTTTTTATTTTTACTCCAATTAAATGGTTTTAAAGGTTAACACCAAATAAAAGTTGTTATTTTAAGCTAATAGTTCACTAGATACTTTATTTCTGATTCCAATCTAACGTAAAAAAGTTCGGGTAGTGATTATAAATAATGATAAAATCTTTCTAAAAAAAACATCTTAACAAAAAAAAGAAGTACAATAATATTAGAACTAATTAAACGAACGATTTTTAATAACCAAAAAAAACGGATGAAATACAAAAAACAACTAAAATTAAAAAAGACCGGAGCATTTGCACTGTTAGATAACTTAGTAAAAAATGGGACGAAACATATTTTTGGGTATCCTGGAGGGGCAATTTTACCAATTTATGATGAATTATATAGATGGGAAGAAAAAGCATTAATTAAGCATTTTTTGGTACGACATGAACAAGGTGCGGTTCATGCTGCGGATAGCTATGCAAGAACAACGAATGAAGTTGGTGTCTGTTTTGCAACTTCAGGACCAGGGGCAACGAATCTTGTAACAGGAATAGCAAATGCACAAATGGACTCTGTTGCGATGGTAGTAATTACTGGCCAAGTAGGGAGATCTTTTATTGGTACTGATGCATTTCAAGAAACAGATATTTTTGGTATTACACTACCAATTGTGAAACACTCATATGTAATTCGTGATGCAGACCTAACAGCAAATATTGTAACAGAAGCCTACTATATCGCAAAGAATGGACGACCTGGACCAGTATTAATTGATATTCCAAAAGATGTGGGACTAGCGGATATTAAAAATTATAAAGGAAAAAACCAATATAATATTTCACAAATTAAAAGTGGCAGGTTTACATACCGTGTTAATTCAAAACAGATTAATAATACTTTAAACCTGATTCGACAAGCGTCACAGCCCTTGTTATACGTTGGGGGCGGGGTATTAAATTCAAATGCAAGCAAAGAATTAATTCAATTATCAAGATATTTTCAAATCCCTATTACAACAACGCTTATGGGAAAAGGGGCATGCGATGAGTTTGATTCGTTAAGCCTTGGAATGCTAGGGATGCACGGTACAGCATATGCAAACTTTGCCGTAAGTGAGTGCGATTTATTAATTACATTAGGAGCCCGCTTTGACGACCGTGTAACTGGAAAACTTGACGAGTTCGCTACACACTCCCAAGTAATTCATATTGATATTGACCCGGCTGAAATTGGAAAAAATCGTATACCGCAAATTGCGTTAATTGGGGACATTAAAAAGATTTTACAAATTCTTTTAATAAACGAACGAAAACAAGAACATAGAGAAACTGAACAAACAAAAACATGGTTAGAACGTATTCTCAAATGGCGACGATTATACCCCTTAATTATTACAAAACGAAAACTAACTCTCGCACCGCAAGAAATTATTAGCTATTTGAATTTAAATACAACGCGAACCTATTTTACGACCGATGTTGGACAACATCAAATGTGGGCAGCACAATTTGTGAGATGTAATGTACGACGATGGTCAACGAGTGCGGGCTTAGGAACAATGGGATACGGATTGCCAGCTGCAATCGGAACTCAAATTGCTCACCCAACAGCACGGGTAATCTGTATAAGTGGTGACTCAAGTATACAAATGAACATTCAAGAACTGGGAACTATAGCACAATATAAATTACCAATAAAACTTATTATTTTAAATAATGGATGGCAAGGAATGGTTCGACAATGGCAACAATCATTTTATGGGGAACGATATTCTCATTCACGCATGAGAAATGGTATGCCAGATTTTGCGCAATTAGCACAAGCATATAATTTAGTAGGCCTAAACTTAATCGATAATAATAATATTTCTAACGTTCTACAAGCAACGTTTATTAAAAATGCAAAAATAGCGACAATCCTAAATTGTTTTGTTATCGAAAATACAAATTGCTACCCTATGGTTGCACCAGGGAAAAGTAACGATCAAATGATGGGAATATTCAATAAAAAAAAGACACGTGTTGACTAATATAAAAAATAGGCCGAGTTGGATTTGAACCAACGTAGGCTAAGCCAGCGAATTTACAATCCGCCCCCTTTAACCACTCGGGCATCGACCCTACCTTTATTCTACAATAAGAAAAGGACAGATACAAGATTTAACAAAAAATTAAAAAAATTAGACGATTATAAATTATTTAAATTAATTTGAATTGAAGGCCCCATTGTGGAACAAATGTAAAAATTATTAATATACTTATTTTTTACGCCTAGAGGCTTATTTTGTTTTACGGCGTTAAAAATAACTAATAAATTCTCAAGAAGATCAGCTTCAGTAAAATTTGATTTTCCGAAGAGGACGTGAATAATACCTGCTTTATCAACACGACATTCGATTTGTCCCATTTTAAAGGAATCAATTGTACGCGAAAGATCTGTAGTAACCGTTCCAGCTTTAGCTGAAGGCATTAATTTACGAGGTCCTAAAATTTTACCTAATGTCGTAAGACGGGGAATCATTTCAGGTACAGTAACTAGAATATCAAAATTAATAACACCTTTACTAATTTCTGAAATTAAATCATCATCCCCCACGATATCCGCGCCCGCAGATAAAGCTTCGTCGTGTTTTCCTGAAGGGGCTAGAACGGCAATAGTAATTTTTTTTCCCGTACCCTTTGGTAAAACAACCGTTGTTCGAAATTGTTGGTTTGCCTGCTTAGGATCAAGGTTTAAACAAATATGCGCCTCCATCGACTCACTAAATTTAGCAGTCGCTAAACTTTTTCCAATTTTAACAGCAGATGTAATATCGTAAGAATCCTTTAAAAGTTTTTTTTTTGCGAGACTTAAACGCTTCGTTAGTTTTTTCATAGTTAAATTTTAAATTACAACAATTCCCATATTTTTAGCAGTACCCTCAATAATTCTTTTGGCACTCTCTAAACTTTTTGTATTTAAATCCGGAAGTTTAGTTTGTGCAATTTCAGTTAATTGTTCCTGTGTAATCTCCGCAACCTTTATTTTATCTGGCTCGGCTGAACCACTGGAGATATTTGCTGCTTTTCTAATTAAAACTGAAGTCGGAGATGTCTTTAAAATAAAAGAAAAACTACGATCTTCAAAAACCGAAATTTCAACGGGTATAATCGTATCTTGACCCTTCGTACGACCATTGTACTCTGTACAAAAAGCCATGATGTTTAAACCATGCTGACCTAATGCTGGTCCAACAGGTGGAGCTGGTGTTGCCTTTCCAGCTTGTAAAGCTAATTTTATTAAACCTGTAAGTTTTTTTCCCATATATCGATAAACAGTTTGTTAATTAAAGAATTTTTTGATATGACAATTTACATAAGTTAGAAGTATTATATAAAAAAATAAACCTAGTAGTTTATTACTGATTTTCAAAATAATCTTTCCCGAAAAAACGCGTCCTGTAGGACTTGAACCCACGACACTAGGTTTTGGAAACCTATATTCTACCAACTGAACTAAGGACGCTAACTTAACTATACCACAAAAACCTAAAATTACCGGTAAAACTAAAATTATAAAGTTAAAACCTGTTTCGGTATCGACATAAAGGGTTGGCTACTCATCATAATAAAACAATCTATTAATTTTTTTTGAAATAAGCTATAACCTGGAAAAAAAGACGACCGATAACGTTAAGAATTTTTAAAAGAAACTTGCTTAAAGTCTAGTTGAACAGTATAAACAACCTAAAAAAAAAGTAACCACTAACTACCGTTTTAAATTTACGTTTTAATTGCTTGTTTAATAGGTTTTAAATCTTTTTTTGATTACATTTTAATATTTTCATAGTATAATCATATATAAAATAAAATCTTTTTTATTATGATTGAACCCTTATTATTTGGAATTGTTTTAGGAATGGTTGGCATAAGTTTATCCGGTTTACTTGTTGTTGCTGCAATCGCAAAAACAATTAAATAGTCGTAACAAACACTTGATAAGCGGGTAAGTTTTCGTGAGACCCTATCTTCCTCGCTTTTGATATTTTAAGATAATCTTAACTAGATTCGTTAGGTATTATTTTCCCTGTTAATTATTTGATTTTTTTAAACCTAAGAGTTTAAAAACCTGATACAATAGGATGAAGGCTTGTAGCTCAGTGGACTAGAGCACATGGCTACGAACCATGGTGTCAGGGGTTCGAATCCCTTCTTGCCTGTTTTTATTCAGTAACTTTCGGAAGGCAGATATAAATTTTGCTTGCCTTCTCGACCTAAATAAAAACATAAATAAAAAACTTAATATGGGGCGTAGCCAAGCGGTAAGGCAGCGGACTTTGACTTCGCCATTCGTAGGTTCAAATCCTCCCGCCCCAGTTATAAGATAAGTAGAAAACAAATGCTTAGCAATAAAGAACACGAAAGACTGATTAATTTGTTACTTGTATGTGAATATTTTTTAATTTTTGAACAACAAGCAGACGGTAAGATAAAAATCGATGTAGACTTTTATCAAAGAATCCTGGATAATTTAGCCGATAAAAATCTATCCAATGAAAAAAATATCTATAAAATTTACCTCAACTTACACCTAAGATTATTAGACGAAGTAAAGGTACATCAAGTTTGTCAATCCTACGCGTTAGTAGGCACGAACTATCCTATTTTTAATAGAGTCGACTATTTTGGGTTCAATGGAAGTCACTACAATTTTATAGAGTGCAAAAAACAGCGTGAAAAAGTAAAAAACTTTAAGATTGGAACAAAAAAAAGAAAAAATACGCAAAAAAATGATTTTTTGCTAGTAAAACTAATTGTTTATATGAAATTTATTATAAGAAAATATAAATAAAAAACGTTTAAAAGTAAGAGAATTACTCGCTTTATCCGTATTTTACAAATAAAAAACCACGATTTAAATTCCTCACTACTTATAAAATATTTTACAATACATATAGAAATCTAGTATTTTCTACGTAATTTTGTAAGGTTTACTTGAAAACTTAATTATAAAATATCTTAAACTACCTAAAATTGATAAAATTATATTTTTAGTCTAATTTAACAACGCCAGAGCAACTTGCTTCTTTTAAATCAATAGTTAAATGTTTTACACCCAACCAAAACAGAGACTGTCAGAAAGGTTGTTACATTAGATTCACCTACAAAAGAGGCTACTATTGAGAACCCCATAAGCACACATTTATAGTCGAAACTACTGCAAATATTCCGTCTGTACAATATACAACGAAATAGGGTACCTTTAGCTGCAGAAACGCCATCTGAAGTGATACCGATAAACTTTGCAAGATACTTTACGTTAGCCAGTTATGAATAATTCCTACAGCATTAGTTGTTACCTTATTCAATTTTGTTACAGTTGTAACGATAGATGACCAAGTCGGGATAGAATCGAGCAGCCTTAACAACGCAACTGTGGTATTAAGCATTGGAATGTAAGAGAAACCAACAAAAGCCAAATTACGGACTACTTGGACCACACGATATAAATTTACAAATTTTCTACTGGCGTTCTTCTTATTAAATTGAATGCAATCTCTTTAATTTTTATTTTATTGTTAATAACTTGACATCAAAAAAATTACTATGGTGTTATGTAGTATTTGTATACACCAATTTAATAATTTAAATAGTAGAGAAAAGGTTATAGGACTTTACTTAATCTATATATATCATTATAATGAATAATATCGGAATATAGCGCAGCTTGGTAGCGCGTCTGCTTTGGGAGCAGAATGTCGCAGGTTCAAATCCTGCTATTCCGAATTTATTAGTTAAGTTTACTTAAAACTAAACATCTCTCCTTGGCAGTTAAATTCATCGAGTCATAACTTAAAACTTTTTTATACATTTCAATAGCTTTATCTTTGTTAGCTTGTCTTTCAAATACCATGGCAAGGTTATTCAAGGCAGATGTATAATCAGGAAGTAAAAGAATAGCCTGCTTGTAGTAATAACCAGCCATCTTTAACTGGTTTGACTTATAGTAGCAAAAACCTAATGTATTATACAAAACACCAAGGGATAACATATCATTCTTATTCCAGGTATTTAGACAATTTTCAAATTGTTGAACGGCT
>TARA_B110000902_G_scaffold264339_1_pt1 | contig 11835 bp, 10 predicted proteins | sample TARA_B110000902 | Tara Oceans TARA_B110000902 (sample SAMEA4398009) | marine metagenome | biome: Polar Biome; feature: [SRF] surface water layer (ENVO:00010504); material: water (ENVO:00002006), including particulate matter (ENVO:01000060) such as... | depth 5 m | reverse complement strand
ATGTAATTTAATGTTTTCCTTTACAGGAATTACACAGGCTTCTCTACTTTTAAAACATCCGCAATAATTCGTTCCAACTCGGCTTTTGGTAACGCTCCATTTGCCATTTCTGGTTGCCCTTCCATGGAACAAAATAACATAGAAGGAATACTTCTAATACCAAATGCTGCTGCCAACTCTTGCTCTGCTTCTGTGTCTATTTTATAAATGTCTATTTTACCGTCATACTCTTCAGATAGTTGCTCTAAAATTGGTGCTAACATTTTACAAGGTCCACACCAGTCTGCGTAAAAATCGATTAAAACAGGCTTGTTTCCTTCAAATTTCCAATCTTTGTTTTCTTCAAAATTAAAGACCTTTTTTAAAAAGGTTTCTTTCGTTAAATTTTCTGTCATTCTAAATTCTTTTTATACAAAAGTAGTCGTTTTTATACCTCTTAAATTACAAAGCAAATAATCTCTAAAAGCTGAAACGTTAAAAAAGGTTAAAAAACTGACCATTTAATCAATAACTTCTAATTTTGATAAGATGACAAATTTTAAAACTCATAAAAAATAAATTAATCATTCCTATCTTGTTTGCAAGTGCATTTTTTGTTTCTTGCAAACAAGAAATTAAACAAATAAATATAGAAGTGAATTACCCAGAAACAATTAAAAAGCCTATTGTAGAGAATCTTTTTGGCACAAAGGTAATAGATAATTATAGGTGGTTAGAAGATGATAGAAGCAAAGAAACAGAGGCTTGGGTAAAAGAAGAAAATGAAGTTACTTTTAATTATTTAAATAAGATTCCTTTCAGGGAACAGCTTAAATCTCGTTTAACAGAATTATGGAATTACGAGAAATTAGGAACTCCTTTTAAAGAAGGTGATTACACCTACTTTTCAAAAAATAATGGATTGCAAAATCAAAATGTTATTTATAGAAAAAAAGATGATGTTGATGAACCCGAAGTTTTCTTAGACCCAAATAGATTCTCTGATAATGCCACAACTTCTTTAGATGCTATACGTTTTTCTAAAGATGGTAAAACTGCTGCTTATTCAATTTCTGAAGGGGGTTCTGATTGGAGAAAAATCATAATCATAGATACAGAATCTAAAACCATTAAAGAAGATACGTTAGTTGATGTAAAATTCTCTGGAATTTCTTGGTATAAAAACGAAGGTTTCTACTATTCGAGTTATGACAAACCTAAAGGAAGTGAATTATCTGCAAAAACAGATCATCACAAATTATACTATCATAGATTAGGAACTTCTCAAAAAGAAGATGTCATTATTTTTGGTGAAATATCATCAGAGAAATACAGATATGTAAGTGGTTATTTAACGGAAGATCATCGATATTTAGTTATATCAGCTCAAGTTTCAACGTCTGGAAACAAATTATTTATCAAGGATTTATCAGACCCAAAAAATAAATTAATTATAATCTCAGACAATTTAGAAAGTGATACTTATGTCATTGAAAACAGCGAAAGTAAATTATACTTAGTCACTAATTTAAATGCTGCGAATAAAAAAGTAGTCACTGTAGACGCAAAAGATCCTACTCCAGAGAATTGGGTTGATTTTATTCCAGAAACAGAGAATGTATTAAGCCCATCAACAGGTGCTGGTTATTTCTTTGCAACCTATATGGTTGATGCTGTTTCTAAAGTTTTACAATACGATTTTGATGGAATATTAATTAGAGAAGTACAATTACCGGGTGTTGGCTCTGCTGATGGTTTTGGAGGTAAGAAAACTGCAAAAGAATTGTACTTTTCTTTTACCAATTACAACACTCCTGGCTGCTTATATAAATACAATCCAAAAGACGGAACCTATGCTTCTTACTGGAAACCTTCGATCAATTTTAATGGAGACGATTATGAGAGCAGACACGTTCTTTACGCGTCAAAAGACGGAACAAAAATTCCTATGATGATCACACATAAAAAAGGAATGGAATTGAACGGGGAAAATCCAACGATATTATACGGTTATGGGGGCTTTAATATCAGTTTAACCCCTTCTTTTAGTATTGCAAACGCAGTTTGGATGGAACAAGGAGGAATTTATGCTGTGGCAAATTTAAGAGGCGGAGGAGAATATGGTAAAAAATGGCATGATGCAGGAACGCAATTAAAAAAACAAACTGTTTTTGATGATTTTATTGCTGCTGCAGAATATTTAATTTCGCAAAAATATACTTCCTCAGAATATTTAGCAATTCGAGGTGGTTCTAATGGTGGTTTATTAGTTGGCGCAACTATGACACAGAGACCCGATTTAATGAAAGTCGCTTTGCCAGCAGTTGGAGTTCTAGACATGTTGCGCTACCATACTTTTACTGCTGGCGCAGGATGGGCTTATGATTATGGTACTGCAAATGACAGCAAAGAAATGTTTGATTATTTAAAAGGATACAGTCCTGTTCATAACGTAAAAAAAGGAGTGAAATATCCTGCAACTTTAATCACAACAGCAGATCATGATGATCGAGTTGTGCCTGCGCATAGTTTTAAATTTGCAGCAGAATTGCAGGAGAAACAGTTAGGAGAAAACCCAATTTTAATCCGAATAGAAACCAATGCTGGGCATGGAGCAGGAACTCCTGTTGCAAAAACTATTGATGAATATTCAGATATTTTTAGTTTCACATTGTTTAATATGGGTTTTAATCAATTACCAAGCCCTTTAAAAAAGAAACTAAAAAGTTAGTATTTCTAAGGCATAAAAATTATTTCTTATCAGCTTCAACTCTTTCATTAACATAAAACATTTGAATTTTTCCATTTACAATAAGCCCATCGTGCACTTGACTAACTTTCATTTCTTTTCCTTCTACCGTAAATGTAAGCTCATGACCAGAAGTAACCCATTGTCGCAAGTCACCATCTTTGTTTGTAAACTCATTTGCTATAAGATAGTTTGTTTTCCATTTTGGGTTGTTTTCAGTAAACCAGATTTTCAAGAATTCTAAATGCGCTTCTGTTCCTTCAATAACTTCACCTGTTGGCCCGAACACTTTAAAATCTTTTTCTGCATTTAAATTACTAATTGCATCAAAATCTTTTTCATTATGTGCTTTGATATAGTTTTCCCAAACAGCTACATTAGCTAAATTTCCTCCATATAAAGGAATTTTAATGCCTTCGTCTGAAACTTCATGACCAATTGCTTTTTTAACAACCTCTACTTTAGGAGAGATATCACATGAAAACATAATGGCTGTAATTAGTAATACTAAAATTGATTTTTTCATCTTTAATTTGATTTTAATTCATGTTTTCAGGAGAACTTAGTTCTGGCACAAGCACTTGATGCCTAACCATTCTTCCATTAGGCAATAAACTCTCATCTACTTTTTGAGAATCTTGTTCATAAGCATCTTTCCCATAAAGTTCGTCATATTTTTCAATCATTTTCTTAAGCGGCATGCCATAATCATTACTTTGTCCTGCAAAGTTCTTATGATGAAATCTTACTTGTACTACATTTCCATTACATCCTGAATTACAATATAAAACATTCATGTTTTGCCCGTATTTTGACTCTACCATTGCATTTTTAACACGCTCTCTAAATCTCCAAAAATCTTTTGCTCCAGAATCACTAAAGTTATAAAAGAGTATTCTTCTATGATTAACCCTTTCTTTATTTTCAACAGAGTAGGACATCTCTTTACTCATAGACCATATTCTATTTCCAATAGATTTATGAAGTGAGCCTACTTTATTTTGCCAGTAATTATTTCCTTCAGTATCTACATTATCAAATTCTTGAATAGAATCTGCTGCCTGCATTCTAACGAAATTCTGCGCATTATCACCTGTTAATATTTCAAAAGTCAAATATTTAGCCTGACCTTTTTTACTATTATACATTTTTGTTTTTTTAGACACACCGTCTATAAATTCTTTCATATTTACTTGATCAACCTTTAATAACCTTGATTGAATCACCTGGCCATCAATAGATGTAATTGCAAAAGCAAAAAATAATGTGAAAATAATTTTCTTCATTTTAAATATATTTAGGATTAATTATCTCAAATATACCAATTATTAATTGTAATTCGCAACTAATATTAGCTGTATATTCATTTAATCACGTAAACAGTTGCTTAGCGCTTATTTTGTAAGCATTTGTTTATGAACTGAATAGAAATAACAATTTATCTAAGAATTTAGAAGTTGTTAAATTGATCAAAGGATTATTATAAATATTAATGAAAGAGATTAGAAAAAGGAATACTTATAAAGTTAACTAAGGAATCGCTTAACCTACTTACCCTTGCACCACTCCTTTAAAAATAAAATCAACGAGTTGTTTTTCAATTTCAATTGGGTTCGTGTTTTTTCCTGAATCTATGTACACCTTATCTAACCATCGCATTGTAGCCATAATAGTCTGAGTAGCGAGCTCGACGTTCAGCGCTCTAAATTGATTTTGAGCTACTCCTGTAGAAATGATTGCCTGTAGTTTATCTTCATAATCTTTTCTGCGATCAACAAACTCTTTAAGCCTCGGTTCTTTTAGATTTCGCCATTCATTTATTAATAAGGCTTGTTCGTAAGGGCGTCTCGAAGTAATTTGAATATATGATGAGATTACCAATCGTAACTTTTCTATTGGATCATGGGTAGAATCGATAATATAATCAATAGCTGTATGAAACTCATTTGAGATATCAAAGAGATACATTTCCAAGAGTGCTTGTTTGGACGGTACATAATTATACACATTAGCAACCTTAAAGTTCAGTTTCTCGGCAATATCTCGCATCGTAGTTGCTTTGAACCCTTTTTCATGGATGAGTTTGAGTGTTTGCTCAAAAAAATAAGCTCTTTTATTAATTTGTTTCATTGAGAATATCTAGTAGTCATTAAACTAATACAAATTTAGTGAAATTTTAAATTACATTATACAAATACATGAGCAATGTTGTATGTTTGCATTAACAAATGTTCATATTTAAGCCAATTCAAAATGAAAGAGACTAAACAACTATTTCCTGAAAGACTTTTTGCCTGCTGGCATCCAGTAGGGTATCGTAATGAAATAAAAGAAAAAGAGCCTTTTGGCACATTTCTCTTAGATGAAGCTATTGTAATTTGGAGAACCGCAGATGGTCGTCCTCACGCAATGCGTGACTTATGTATTCATAGAGGAACAGCGTTGTCCTTGGGTTGGATAAAAGATGACTGTCTTGTATGTCCTTATCACGCATGGGAATACAATAAGAAAGGAAGCTGTGTGAAAATTCCGCAGGCTCCAGATGCAGAAATACCTAGCAAGGCAAAAACTCCAACATACCATTGTCAAGAAAAATTTGGTTTAGTTTGGGTCTCTTTAAAAGAACCAGAATTTGATCTTCCAGACATCCCCGAATTTGAAAATACTGACTGGAAATTAGTAAATACAGGTCCTTTTGATTGGAAAAGTGACAGTTCTAGACAGGTTGAAAATTTTACGGATTTTGGTCATTTCCCATGGGTACATCCTGGCTTATTAGGGGATCCTGAGCGACCTGAAGTACCCGATTGTAAAGTCACCACAAAAGATGCTGTTCTGCACTATTCTGTTGTCAGACCAGAAGCCACAAATAGTGATGACTTTCCAATATTTGCAAATGACAATGTTGTCACTCCAGAACGCAGAAGTGTTTATCAACTGCATTTACCCTACACCATTGTCTTGCGGTTAGGTTGGGGTGGCGAGAAGGGAATGGTGTATTTCTTCACATCGCAACCTATCTCACACAAAGAGTGCAGAGGTTTTTGTATCATAGGGCGTAACTATAATTTAAACGAACCAGAGACTATTTTAAAAGATTTTGAACAAGTTATTTTTGATCAAGATAAGCGCATTGTAGAGTCGCAAAGACCTAAACAGGTTCCTTTTGATTTTACAGAAGAGCTTCATTTGAAGTTTGATACTGTGGCAATGAATTATCGCAGAGCGATGAAAAAACAAAAACTTGATTATTAAGAGCGATTATAGAGTTTAATGAAATTAACACTCTATATTTAAGCTCCTTAAAACATCCATAGATACTAAAATAATATATTATGAAATATATACTTCTTCTATTTACGCTATCCTTTTTAAATTCCAATGTAAGTGCTCAAAATTCAATTTTGATTAAAAACATCAATATTTGGGATGGAACAAGCACTCAACTTACTAATAATGTAAATGTTTTAATTGAAGATAATTTGATTGTAAATATAGCGAGGCAGATTGATGCTCCAAAAGGAGCTACAATTATAGATGGAAAAAGGAACACACTAATTCCAGGACTTTCAGATGTGCACGTTCATCTAGCATTAACTATGGGGATGAGTAAAATTAGAAATGAAGCAGATTGGATGTATACAGCAGTGCGTGCAGCAAAATCTGCAGAGAATTTTTTAATGCTTGGATTTACTACGGTTCGTGACTTAGGCGGCCCTGTTTTTGGCATAAAAAAAGCGGTAGATGAGGGCTTAATTCCTGGGCCACGTATATATCCATCAGGGGCATTTATTAGCCAAACTTCGGGTCACGGTGATGCAAGAAATGCAAATGAGCTTAGCACACAATGGTCTGGTGGACCTATGCACCCTATTGACGCACTAGGTTGGTCATTTGTAGTAGATGGAAAAACAGAGGTATTAAAAGCTTCAAGAGAAAACTTGAGAAAAGGAGCGTCTCAACTTAAGGTGATGGCCGGTGGCGGTATTGACTCAGAATTTGACCCTATCCATTCTGTACAATTTACTTCAGAAGAATTGGAAACTGCAGTGCAAGCTGCTGCAGACTGGGATACTTATGTTGCGGTTCATATTTACAACGTTAAAGGAGCCATTCGCGCATTAAACGCAGGTGTAAAATGTTTGGATCATGGGCATTTAATTAATGAAGACGTTGTAAAATTAATAAAAGAAAAGGATGCTTGGTTAGTGCCCCAAACCTTTTGGACTACTGCACCTGCAGATTTTTGGGCTCCTGGAATGGATGTCATTCCACCAAGAATACATAAAAAACTCAAACCCGTTTTAGAAGGAACTGTAAATGTCATGAATTTAGCCAAAAAACATAAAATCAATATTGGTTTCGGTACAGATAGCTATGGATCATTAGGTTTTGAAAACCTGGCACTTACTGAATTTACTGCTCGCACACGTTGGTTTACGCCTCAAGAAATACTAATGCAAGCAACTTCAGAAAATGCACGCCTGTTATCATTATCTGGAGCAAGCAATCCATATACAGAAGGGAAATTAGGAGTTATAAAAAAAGGCGCCTATGCCGACTTGTTAATTTATGATGCAAACCCCTTGCAAAATATTGATGTAATCGTAAACTATAAGCAGCACTTAAAGTTTATTATGAAAGACGGAAAGATCTATAAAAACGAACTTTAAAAAAATAGGTTTTGTTAAGTTCTAGAAAATTATATGATATCACTAACCCATTTTAGTATTGAGGTGAATAAATATTTTCTTTAAAACCCTTCCATTTAATTAGGTCTCCACCAATAGTATACTGTATTGATTTTTTAAAAATTAGCGCCTACAAGTAACCTGTAGCTGCTCCAATATTCAGCAAAATAAACCCCCAACCGCAGTATATCTAGGATCTTAAATGTAACCTAGCATGATAATCACACCCAGCAAAGTACCTTTTAAGACTCCATGACCTTTACTTTTTTTTGTTTTTTATACGATATTTCTCTCGAAGAGATTGTTACTAGTTTTCTGCCTTTTTTTAAAATAAGACTCGTATCTGTAATTTTAAAAATTTTGCCTTTTGAAATTTCCCCCCTTTCAAGATTGTATACTCTTAGAAAAATTTAGACTTCTCTAGAATTTCTTGAGCGGTTATATTTAAACAAAAACATAAAGTAAATAACATTAACAATCTGTGTTTTATTTTAAGTGAGTTTTATATATATAAATTAGTTTTATTTTAAAACCTATATAAAGCTTATTCTCAGCGTTAAAAAGTCCATTTAAAAAAGTGCGTTTTAGAAACCTTTATAGATCGCTTTTTTGAGTTAATAGGAACTATTAGGGCATTACCCTTTGAAAAGGTAGAAGCTAGGATTCTTAAATTTCTAAAATTTAGGTTTAAAAATAATTCTATAAAGTCACTTCAATTGACACATCAAGATTGGTAAAATAGCAGGAAATAGGAGAGTCGTTGTTTCAAGAATATTAAAAACACTAAAAACGGAACATAAAATTAGTCTAAGCAGAGGTTGTATCGCTTACTCCGTTTTTAATTCAGATAACTCTTTATTAAAAGCAAGATATTCTGCTTTTCTTTTTTCTTCAAATAAAATACGGTTTTTACGAATTTGAGATTTAATATCCATTTGAGATTCATCTAAAATAGACTCATCTATTGACTCAATAGAAAATAGATACAACTCAATTATAACGGGTAGCGTCAAAACACCTTTACTAGTAGCTAGATAACGTGTGCTTTTTTTTGTGCCTAAGGGGTTTAATTTCTCAAGAAGCCCATATTCCATAAGAGATTTTAATCTATTTGAAAGAATATTTGTCGATATTTTCTCTTTCGAACTTTTAAATTCTTTAAACCTAGTTTTTTTGTGCAAAATAACATCTCTTAATATAAGAAGAGACCATTTATCGCCTAAAATGCTAATAGACTTGGCGATGGCACAAGTAGGAGGTTGTTTTAAATTCAATATTTAGTAATTTATGAAAATTTATTTATTTTTAAGGGCATTCTTTAATTTACAAAGGTAGTGAAATCTCCATAAATTAACTATATCACAAATAACACGTTATTCTATTAATTATATCATTAATAATAGATTATTACATTGATTACATTATTAATAATATAATTAATAGAATATTTTTATTTTAGAGGAGATTGTAATCGTAAAAACAAATCTAACAAATCGGTTGTTTATGGCAACTAATTTATTAGATTTGTTTTAAATGATGATGATTAATTATAACTTAAACAAACCAATCATGAAAAATTTGTTAACTCTTGTAGCTCTATCTTTCACAATGATATTAAATGCACAATGGATTAAAGACACGTCCTGTAGCAAAAAAGCAAGCCTTGTTGCCAACAAAGCTATAGAATATGCTATGAATTTAGAATATTTGCCCGCTTTAGGCGCTGCAAACTCTGCATTACTATTAGATAAAGACTGTGGTTGTGCGAAACTAACTTTAGCATTTATAAGCAGTTCGAATCCAAAATGGGGAAATAGAGCAAAAAAGCTGAAAGAAATTAACGCATCTAAACTAACTTCTGAAGAAAAAGGTTGGTATATGTATATGTCGGCTTCTTCAGATGATAAAAAGACTTTAGAAACAAGTCTTGTAAGTAAATTTCCGAAGAGTCCCTTAATTAATTATATGGCAACATCTGTACAGGATTTTAATTCTTTTAAAGTTTTTGCTGAAAAATTTCCTGCCTATGCATCGTCTGCACACAATATGATGTCCTATGGATATATGACAGGGGCCTATGGTGAAAAAAATGAGTTAGAAGCAATGAAGCAAGTTAAAATCTCTCAAAACATGCATGATGGACCGAATTCATATGATTCAATGGCTGAGCATTATGCTTCCATGGGCGACTATGAAAATGCTTTAAAAACGCAACTCAAAGCAGTTGATTTTGGTAGTTTTTCTTCTCCATACATGAAATACGCACAAGTATATTATTCTAAGACAGATGTAGCGAATATTAGCGAAAAAATAATGGCAAATCAAAAAGCAGTACAAAAAGCACAAACGACTGGCAATTATGAGTCTTACAAAAAATTTGAGCATCCAGAAATTACAGTTACTACTGGAGACTCTAATTTAAATCCTTTTTATGTATATACTAAAGAAGATGTTACAAAAATTACTCCAATAACTTGGGAGGTCTTTGAGTTTTCTGATATGAAAACATACTTTTCTCCAGATATGAAGACTGCTGTAGTTACATTTGAAGCAGATGGCGCATATATCGTTACAGAAACAAATAAAACCGTTTCATATGCAACTAGAGGTTCTTCAACGTGGGTTAACACAGATGATGGCTGGAAGATATTACATACATCATATGCTCCAAGAAAAGGGAAGGTTGGCATTCCACAAATGAATTAAATTATTCAACGTATAATTTTAAGTCAATCGTATAAATCTATAGATTATGAAAAACAGGAAACTATTCCTTTTTGTAATAACACGATTAATGTTGTATTGAATTTTAAGATTAAAGCTCGAAAAAAAGCGGATCCTCTTTTTATCGCAATGAACCAACAACTAGAAATTAGTATCATCTTATAAAGGTTTAAATTTTATATTAATGGTATCTAATAACTAAAAAAAGAAAATGAAAAATATACTATTTTTAATATCACTATCTATATTCGTTGCAAGTTGCTCGAATTCAAATCCTAAATATAGAAAAAACTTAGCAACCGCTAAAAAGTTCTTTGCTTTACACGGAGAAGAGAACCTAGAGGCACAACTTAATTTAATCAGTAAGGATATCGTAAGTGAACCTCCTTTTTATGGTTCTGAAATGATTGGATATGATGTGTTTTCGTCTATGTTAAAAGACTATCATGATGCTTTTGATAACATCAAATACAAGGCCCATGAATGGCTTCCAGGAACAAATTCATTTGGAGTTTTAAACAGTAGCGTAAGAACGTATGGAACATGGACTGGGGTACAAACTAAAACAGGAAAGCAATTAAATCTTAAAGGCTATTGGTATTTTGGGTTTGATAATAAGGGATTAATCAACGCACAGGGCGATTTTTTTGACGCAGGCGGTATGTTAGATGCTGTATATTCTAAAAATCTAGTACATGTTTCTTTTGAAGTTTTGCCAGGAAAAATGGATAAAGTTCTCGCTATTCTTGATAACGAAGGAGGCTTGCCTAAAACGCGTGCATATGATGGATGCATATCTATAGAACTAAGTGTAAACAAAGAAAGAAACATCATTTTTGTACAAGAAAATTGGGAATCTTTTGACAAGTTCAATACCTATATCAAATGGAGACAAACTGAAGACACTTCAATTGCAGAGATAATACCTTACTTAAAAGGGAGTGCTAATGGGCTTAAAATTATTCAGGGAAATTCAAATTATAAATCTTATTAAGTTATTTTATAGGTTCTTATAAAAGTTATGGCTTTTTAAATAAAAGATATTCTTCATACTTGCTATACCTAATTTAGAACTCTTAAAAGAACAGATAAAAAAAGAAGTAGGTGTTCATTTTTTGTTATTATTGTTTTCTTGAGGCAGAACAGACTAATAACATCTAAAGTATTTATTACTTTCAATGTTTATTCATTAAGTATAAGCTAATCTTTTAGTCTAAAATTACAAGTCCTTGAATTGTTGAACATTACTTTAGAGCTTATAATTAAAGGGAAGAGGGTATAAAAAAGCCCTACATCTCTGTAAGGCATGTTGTTTCTGTTGTGGCCCAAAGAGTTTTCGAACCTCTTAACATATGATCATGAGTTAGTTAAACACATGTTTCACGTAATTTATTAAATGTTATACCTAAACGGTTATCCACATTAAATGACTTTAAACTTTATGTAAACATTGCAAATTTGCAATCATTTCATTATTGGGGTTAATAAATACTTCTTCCTCTAAAAAGGTAAATCATTATTTGAATCGTCATCACTCATAAAACTGACCAAATTCATCTTTGAAAAAATATCTACTTTATCTTCTTGGTTGCTAAAAATCTCTTAATGAACAGAATACGAGTTTTAATCCTACTAAATTGATTTTACCTTGTAAATGAGTGTTCGGAACATAAGTTAATTCCCTATATTGCG
>TARA_B110000902_G_scaffold63988_1_pt1 | contig 11844 bp, 10 predicted proteins | sample TARA_B110000902 | Tara Oceans TARA_B110000902 (sample SAMEA4398009) | marine metagenome | biome: Polar Biome; feature: [SRF] surface water layer (ENVO:00010504); material: water (ENVO:00002006), including particulate matter (ENVO:01000060) such as... | depth 5 m | reverse complement strand
TGTTATCCCAGGAACAGTTGTAGAAAAGGAAACCTGCCCTCCAATTCCCAAACGAATTATCTCAACAAAAGAGCCTCTTGGATCTGTGTGCTGTGTAAATTTTACAGGAAAATGATTTTTAACATCCATATAACAACGGAATGTATTAAATAAATTCAATTCTAATGTTGAATTTATCGTTGGTATTTCACCATTATCTTGGTATTGCCTTTTATATGAGTTTAACAATGTCAAAATTTCGGAAACCTTTATATGAGAAGTTGCTTCGATTGTCAACTTCTTATTCGAGACTCCTTTTTCTATAATATTTAAAATTTCTTGAACCAATTCTCCAACATAAATGAGACTTACAGTTCCATCCACATGAATTTCAGGTTTTTCACCAGTTACTACTTTATGACAAAAAGTAGCCACTACAGAATTGTAATTTGGTTTTCCGAAAGGACCAAATACATTTGGTATAATTAATCCTGAAAATATTCCGTCTGAATTATTTTGCCAGTTTAAGAACAATTCACGTCCTTCTTTTTTTGATTTTCCATATAAATTATCTTTTTCTTCCTGTGAAGAGGATGACATAATTATGTGCGCAGATGAATCTGTTCTTTGAAGTGAAGCTACTAAACTTGTTACCAATTGGATATTGGTAGTATAAATTACTTCTGGATCAGAATGCCTATTCATAGCAGCTAAATGCACAATTACATCACATTGAGAAACAAAAGCATCTAATTTTTCTTCTTTTTCAAAAAAAGCCTTTTGAAATTCAATCAATTTATACGATTCTGGAAGTAACTCTATTGAATTGTATAAATGCTTTCCTACAAAACCATTTTGTCCTGTTATACCTATTGTTAACATACTCTATTATTTTTGATTTAATGCTTCTTTAACGACATCTAGCTCTAACAGTAATTTTTTCATCCCTTCTACGTCTTGTTGTTCTGTATTGTGCGAGTGGTAATCTTCAATTTCAGCCACGTTCTCTTCTCCTTCAGAAAAATACCTCGCATAATTTAAATTTCTATTGTCTGCGGGTATGCGATAAAAAGCATCCATATCTTCTGCTTTTACCATTTCCTCACGAGTACAGAGCGTCTCATATAACTTCTCCCCGTGTCGTGTACCAATAATCTTCACTTCATTATCAGCATAACACAATTCTTTTAGTGCTTGAGCCAAATCACCTATGGTACCGGCAGGTGCCTTATTCACAAATAAATCACCTTGATTTCCATGTTCAAAAGCAAATAAAACTAATTCTACAGCCTCATCCAATGACATTAAAAAACGAGTCATTTTAGGGTCAGTTATTGTTATCGTTTCCTTATTTTTAATTTGATTTAAGAACAAAGGTATTACTGAACCACGAGATGCCATTACATTTCCATAACGTGTTAAACAAACAGTCGTATTTTTACAGTTTCTCGCTGCGGCAACTGCAACTTTTTCCATCAAGGCTTTTGAAATCCCCATAGCGTTTATTGGGTAAGCAGCTTTGTCTGTACTCAAACAAATTACTTTAGCCACCTTATTGTATTCTGCTGCATCTATTACATTTTGTGTTCCAAATACATTTGTTTTTGTTGCCTCCAATGGGAAAAACTCACAAGAAGGCACTTGTTTTAATGCCGCTGCATGAAATACATAGTCTACACCACGCATCGCTTTTTCAATACTATTATAATCACGAACATCTCCAATATAAAACTTTAACTTTTCGTTTTTTAAAAGGGTACGCATGTCATCTTGTTTCTTTTCATCACGAGAAAATATACGGATTTCAGAAAAATGATCTGTTTCCAAAAAACGGTTTAAAACTGCGTTTCCGAAGGAACCTGTACCTCCTGTTATAAGAAGTGTCTTATTTTTTATTTTCATTCTATAATTTTTTTAGAAAGTTATAAAGTATTTTGCTTTGGATGTTTTTATTAAAAAAGGTTTCTGCAACATTTTTACCTTGTTGTCCTACCTCATTTGCTTTTACGGAATCTTTTAATGCATTATGCATGGCAAGAGCAAACGAATCTACAGAGCCTGGTTTTGCGAAGTAAACCGATTTATTATCAACTAAGTAGTCTGGAATTTCACCAACAGTTGTAGCACAAACAGGAACACCTGTGGCCAAATATTCTCCAAGTTTTGTTGGAAAACCACCTTGTGCCTGTTTAGAGTCTGGTCTTGGCAGTGCTAATAACTTTGCATTGTCAATAATTGCTGGTATACTATTTCGTGGATATGCGCCCATCCACTGAATTCGATCCTCTAAATTTAATTCTTTAATACGTTTTTGATGCGCTGGTGTGTCGTAATTCCATCCGCCAACTAAATACAAATTTAAAGTTGGATGGTCTTTAGAAATCTGATAAAATGCTTCTATTAGAATGTTTACACCATCCTTAGCGTCATTCATCACCCCTACAAAGGCAACATAGGGTGGTTTAAATTCAGAAAGTACTTTCTCTTGCTTTTGAAAACGTTCCAAATCTACCGTCATCGGGAGGTGCAATAGTGGCGGATGCTTACTAAAAGTACTGTAATGCTTCATCAATGTTTTTGTCATCAAAACAAAACCATCCAATTTGTAGATGTAGGTGTTTTCAAAATAGATCTGTTTAGCTTCTGCAGCTTTTCTTTGTAATGAATTGCCTTTGTTGTATTGATGAATGTCTAAAAACTCACTCATTTCACTGACAATTTTGAATGATCTATTCGATATAGCTGAAATCATTTGCCATATCGTCAAATCGTTTTCTGTCCATAATATGCCTTTAAAGGATTCAACTTCTTTTTTTAACTTTTTCTTAACGAGCAAAACCTGAACATACTTACCAATATAATTGTAATATCTTCGTTGCCAAAGGCTGGCAACTACTTTTGAAGTCAAATATTTAATTTCTATACCGTTTACCTCAGATACGGTTTTAAATTTTTCTTTTTCAGTAATACTTTGAAAATTTCCTATGATTACTATTTGCACAGAAGCTCCTAAATCATTTAGTCCTTCTATTAATGTCAACCATCTATTCGCAGAAGCAGATGCAGTAAAAAAAGGATTGGTGTTCATTAAAATTTTCACTTTCATTTTAATTCATTTTTAAAAACTTTGTTAAATCGTTCAAGAATATTGTTCCTTGCAAAATTTTCTGTTGCAATGTGCTTTGCAGTATTACTTATTGTAGAATATTCTTGGGGATTATTAAAAACATCTATTAGTTTACTAACTATTTCTTTAGGTTTATTGTAATTGATAACAAAAGCACAATTGTTTTTTGAGACAAATTGATTTAAAGCAGTATTCTCCGGTATGATAGCAAGAACCGGCACACCTGTTATCAGATATTCTGAAAGTTTTGTCGGTATTGATAATCTTGCAAAAAGAATATCTGCATGACTAAATGACAGCGGTAAAAGTAAAAAGTCAAATTCTGACATTACGTTTGGGATTTTTTCATAATCAACAAATGAATGCCATTTAATATTTTTATTAGTACCTACTGACTCTAAAAGCTGTTTTGTATAAACATGAAACTCAATAATAAATTCACTATCCATTTGATTAAGAATATCAACGCTATTAATAAACTGAATAATTGTATCTTTGTTAGCATCTCCTATTCGACCTAAGTAACCAATTCTTACTTTTTTTGATAATGAATTCTTAGATGTGATTTTTTGAAATGGAAGCCATCTTTCTATATCAATAGGATTATGAAAATACTCCCATGAGCCGCCAAACCTGACACTATATTCTTCTGCCATACACTTAGAAATAGCAAGTTGTTTGGCGCTGCGTTTTAGCAAATTCTGAAATTCAATGTTGACTTTTGTGTTCCAGTAATTTCCAAATATTGTATCCTTCCCTATTATTCTTGGCCAATCATCCATAATGTGCACAATTAGTGGTATATTATATTTGTCGCATATCTGATTAGCAAAATGAATTGAATGTCGGGTCGATAATACAACGTATAAATAATCAGGATCCACATCTTGAATCCAATTTTCTAAATTACTTGATAGCTCAATCTTTAAAAAATAATAATGCAATCCTAAAGCTTTAAATAATTTCAATAAATTACTTGAAATCACTTTACTCAAACTGAACTTAGTGACATTAGACAAAATCACTTCATTTAAATTTGGTTGAACAAATGTTTGTTTTTTGATTTTCTTGTTTTTATCAAATTTCAAGAAAAAACTCTTAATTATTCCTAAAGGAAAACGATGCTTTAGTTCATTTTCTCCTAAAGTAAAAAGATTAGTATAGCCACTTTCTCTAGATAATTCGATTTCTGTAGGCATTCCAATCATGTATAAATTATTTTTATGAAAGTCTCCGAAAAGATTTGACAAGGTAATTCCTGTTGCATCTTTTTTATGTAATGTTGTGTCGAGAAATAAAATTTTTTTTGAGGAAATCATTAATTTATGAATTTTTTATTATTAACTCCTGACAAGACTCCACTTACAAATACAAATGCACAAAAGAAATAAGTGTATCCTTGCATAATAGGCTCAACCATTAACGTTAAAAAAATTGCACTAGAAGTTAAAATCAGATAAACTTTTAAATTAAGTTTAATTTTTCGAGCATTTAAAAACACATTGGCTTTAATAAAAAAGAAAGTAAAAATTATCAATAAAATTAACGGAAATATTCCTGATTGTATTCCAACATCCAACCAAAGATTATGAGCATAACTAAATTTCTCATTAATTAGAGCATTTTTACCAATATTATTAGTTGTGAAAATTTGAAATACAGAATCCCATATTTCTGTTCTTGAACCCAAAAAATTATTATCATCTTCTTCCAAGAAAAGTCGCGTATATAATCTTGACGTTTTTATACTATTAGTATTGATAATAATAATATATCCAATAGATATAAAAACACTTAAGGAAAACATTCTTTGGAATACTTGTTTGATATTAGACTTAATTGAAATTATATTAAATATTATATAGTTTATTACAATAATAAAAAAACCTGTACGCTGTCCAATTGAACCAACAATTATTATTCCTATTATTGATAGAATTATTGAAATTCTTTTGATTTTTTTGTCTGCTGAAAAATATTTCTTGTGAATTAACAATGGGACTAATCCCATGTTTATTGCAAAAAAAGCGCAGAAATTCGTTGCTGCTAACTCATTCTCGTCTGAACCCAGTATCATTAAGTTATCAAAATTAAAACCATATTGAAAAACATTTAAGACATAACCTAATAAAGGCATTGAACTAAAGGCTATAATAAAAGTTATCAATAATAATATAACATCATTTTCCCGATTCATTATTAGTATTAATAGCTTTCCCATTATGTAAAAACATACAGGGAATAATACTTGAAAACTCCTTCCTACTAGACCACCCGTTTCGGTCTCATAATTATAACTAGCTAAGAACAATACCAAAACAATAAGTTGAATGTCCAAAATGTATTTTGGATATCGAACAAATAAAAGAACAGTATAGACTACAAATAAATAAGTGAATATATGGAAAGCCCCAGAAGCTGCGATTAAAACAGGTACTAAATATAGTCCATATTTTTTTATAAAATTTAGAATCATCTCTTCCTTATTAGTTTAGTAAAGTGTCTATTTAACTCAATTAACTTTATGATAATTTGTTAATAAAAACAGTTTCTTATAAGAGTTCATTATACAATTGAAGTAGACTCGTGATTATCGTGTCTCTAGAATGCCTTTTCTCAGCAGAGTCAATACCATTTGTAGATAATTGACAAGCTAAACTATTGTCGTTGAAAATTTCGCGAATAAAGTGAGCCAACATTTCAATTTCCTCAAAGCGATAAAGAAACCCTGATTTCCCATGTGAAACCATATCTGGCACTCCACCAACATAAGAAGCTATTACTGGTGTACCTATTATTTGTGCTTCACCTAAAGAATTAGGACTATTCTCGATGCTAGATGGACAAACAAATAAGTGTGCTTTTTGAAACTCTGCAACCATTTCTTTTTCTCCTAATATCCCTAGGAAGTTCACATTTAGTTTGTGCTTTTTTATCAGCTTATAAATTAAAGTACCATAACCACTCCCAGTTATGTTTAATTTATCAAGAAAGGTCGGTTTTCTTAGATAAGATTCACCTGCGACTCTAACTTGAATATTCGGGAATTCTTCAACCAGTAAAGAAACAGCTTCAAGCAATTTATGAAATCCCTTTATCGGATAACCTGCTTGACTTATGAATATAGTGTGCTGATTAATATTTGAAATATTCCATTTAACAGCCGAATAAAATGGTTTTCGAAGCATCTCATTACAAAATCTATAAACAGCACCTCTATTATTAGCAATCGTATGCACATAATCCCAAGAAGTTCTTCCGACAACCATATCCGCCTTTTGGAGATATAATTTTTCCTTCAATCCTCTTTGAACAAATGATTTTTGTTGTTGATGAATGGAAATACTATTCCATAGTTCTAACAACTTTGTGTTACGTAAAATTTCAAACAATCCAATATCTGCGGTAAAGTATCTTGCATACACTCCCACCAATCCTTGTAAACTGACCAACGACTTTGTTTCTGGACAAGCTTCTATGAATTTCATCCCATAGTTATATTCCGTGCCATGAATATGAACAAGATTAGATGAATTTTCTTCATTAATACGTATAAAGGTGTTATTTAATTTAATTTCATTATGCACAAGGTTTCTTGGTAATAGTATGTAACTAATTCCATTTACAAGTATTCTCTTTTCTTCATCTTCATCGAAAAAAGATAATACGCATAATGAAATGTCTTCTCGCTTTCTAAGTTGTTCAGCAAGACCATTCATCCAGCCCCCGCCTTTATGAGGCTTATTTCCTAGAGCTACACATGCATCTGCCAGAGGAAAATTCGTTATCCACAATACATTAATCATCAATAATTATTTAATAAGATTAGAAAACTTTATAGATATCCTTTTTAATATCGTTGGAGGTACCTCTTGATATATATGATTTTCAAAGTGATATTGGTCATATTTACTAGAGTGAATGACTTTATTAGGATGGCTTTGTATTTTATAATCGGAAGAAGTAGGCCTGAAGTGCTGTGAATTTTGACTGTTTGTGTGTAAACCTTCCGTTCCAATATTTTTTGCCAAATTGCTTTTAGGAACAATGGAAAATTGGTTTTTAAATAATATATTGAAAAACCAATAGGGCCCCCAAGCATCAGCAGTACCTTTCTTTTTTCTATCTAGCCATAAATTAAAAAACCATTTAAAATACTTTCTTTCTTTCTTGCCAGAAATAATATTATTAAAATTTCGTCGTTTTAATTGTTCTTTCATTTCAGGACAATCAATATCAAAAATATTCCATGCTCTTCTCCAGGTAGCCCAACCCCAAATATGTGCGTAATTTGAAAAATGATAGTCTTCTTTAGAGCCTTCAAGCGGTGTATAATTGTTAGCACTAATCATACCCACTTTTTCATCATTCTTATATTTTTCAAGTAATTCATTTGCAAAATCAAAAAAAGAAAATTCTGGTACAACATCGTCTTCAATAATAATGACACGATCTTCAATTGCAAGAACCCAACTAATAGCATCTACAATTGCATTTCTACACCCAAGGTTTTTCTCTCTTACTTTATATTTCACTTGACATTCCCAATCAATATTTTTACAAATTTCATGTACCTCATCGCACAACAAAACCTCCTGCTTTCTTCCTTCACGTGGTCCGTCAATTGTGACGTATAACTTTCGTGGTTTTAACTCTCGTAACCTTTGAAATACAACTTTTGTAGTATCTGGACGATTGAATGCGATAAATAATATTGGTGCTTCTACCATTTATTATTTTTTAAATTTTAATAATAATTTCTTAAATATTCCCTTTATAAATAAAAACTCATTTTTTGTTAAACCATAATACCTTATAGAAATCAACAATACGGTAGTTACTAAAGACATAGAAATCAATAATCTAAAATAACTTTCTTCCATCAAAGAAATAACTAACATAGTAATCGTTAGAGCCAGTATAATAGGAATTACACTTTTAAATATTACAGATTCCATATAATCCATTATTTCTATATTTAGAAACTTATTAGCATAATATAATCTAACAATTGAACTTACAATAGTTCCTACAATACTAATAAAATAAATTGTTGTTGGAGAATAACCATTATTATATAAATAGAAGACAGCTATTAACTGTAACACTAAGTTAATAATTACAACAAACGTGATCTCTTTTATTCTGTTAATTGCCTGAAAAGAAGTAGTTAAAGGGTGTGTGAATTTTTGAAGTAACATTTCAATAAGTAGTAATCTTACAAATAGGGACGTATATTCAGGTACATTCTTTAACCATGTGACAAGAATAAAATCAGTTTCTATCAATACCCATAAAGATAAAATGGAAAAAACAAACACTGAAAACTTAGCAGAAGTTTTTGTTAATTCTATCATTCGTCCTCTATCGCCAGCCGCTTCTGCTTTTATTAATTGAGGGTTAATAGCAGTAGTAAGATTTGCCGAAAAATTATTTATCTGCATCGTTAAATTACTTGCCAGACCATTTGCAGCATTCACAACAACACCAAAATAAATATTCAAAAGAACCGCTTTTAATTGAACATATAAGACAGATGTACCTGCATCTAATGTTTTCCAACCAGCAAATGTCATCATTTGTTTTATCAAACTTTTATCTATAAATTTACTAAAACTCAACTTACACTCTTCATATTTTCGTCCAGTATATATCTGAAATATAATTCGTTGTAAAATATAGTTTACAGTTATTAAAGATGCATATGTAACAAGTTTATTTCCCTCGTAATTTGAAATAAAAACAGCTATCATTAAAGTAATTAACATACCAATTGTTTCAATTACAGCTAGAGGAATAAAATCCTCATGAGCATTCATTACAGCATTATATGGTACTGATACAATGGTTACATAAGTAGTTAAAGCCATTAAATGAAAGACTATTTTAGCATCATTTATTCTTTCAACAGGAATATTTAACGTTGTGTTGAATAATATCAACCCTCCTAATTCAATAATAAATACAATTATTAGTCCAATTATTATATGAATAATTAGTGAAGAATTGAACGTTTTTTTTAGCTGTTCTATATCACCACTACCCAACCCAAAAGCAAGAAATCTTATGGAGGCAGTAGAGATGGTGGTTTGTAAAAAAGCCAACATGCCAATTATTCCTGCAATTAATGAGTTAATTCCATAATCAACTTCCCCTAATGCATTTAGAACTAACCTAGCAGTAATAAATGCTACAATTATACTAATAAAGAGTTTTATATATAGTACAATAGTATTGACAATAATTTTATTAAAAGCACTCATTTTTTATGTTTACTTAGTTTAAGTATTTAAAACAATCTGTTACTCAAGTATATTTTGAATGACAAATTTTGTTTTACCTCGTTTTGTTTTTATAAACTCAGCTGTATATTCAAACAAAACATAAGTTTTACCAGAATTTAAAAACGTGCTTGAAATTTCATCTTCATCTAATTTTGAATAACCAAGACTTCTTTCGATTTTAATTATAACAATTCCTGGTTCATTTTGGATAATTTGCCATTTTATAATTTTAGCGAAAGCATTAAAATGTTGGCCAAATATCAAGGCTGTTAAAAGAACTTTATCATTGTCCTTGTTAATAATAAAATCAGCAGTTCTACCTAATACTTTTTTTAATTTAACAATCCCATTACTACATCCACCAAAAATAGCTCTATCTCCTGTACGATAACGAATTAGAGGAAAAGCAAAATTTGAAAAGCTTGTTGATATAATTTCCCCTTCTTCCCCTTCTTTGACTTGATTATTATTTTCATCTAAAACTTCTACAGCCCCATACAACGGTGAGCAATAGTACTCAAATGAGCTGTCAATTGTGTATCCAAAAACACATGCCTCAGTATGACCATACTGTCCTATTACTTTTGTGTCAAAGCCCTTTTCAATTGCTATAATTTGGTAATCAAGACAAAGTTCCGAAGTTAATTCAATAGCTTTCAATTCGAATCCAATGTCTATTTTGTTTTCAATAATAAAATTGGCTATATCATAAATAAAAGCAGGGTATCCTCTAATAAACTCTGGTTTATATGAAATTAAAAAATCTAAATATATTTTTATATTATTCTTATTTAAATAAAGTGATGATAATACCATACCTCCAAATGGAAGCATATTTCCATTGTTCTTTTGAGACCAAAAAATATTTTTAATTAATAAGTCCTCATTAATTTTTGTACCATCCATTACAAGAATTTTATCACCTAATTTATAACCATTTAGTTTATATAAAAATGTTTGGTGCAACATCTCCGTATCTCCAGAAGACCAAAATGATAATGGTTCTCCAGTACTTCCTCCAGTTTTCCTAGCTAATAGAAAACTTTCGGGTACATTAGTTGATTTTAGAGTATCAATATTTTCTCGAATTAATTGTTTTGTAAGTATTGGTATATTTTCAAAAATGTCTGGACTATTTATGTCTCCATCACTTATTATCTTGTCATAATAAGGTACATTGTTTTTGGCGTGTTTAAGTATCTCATGTAATAATTTTAAATTAACGTTTTTAAAATCAAAATTAATATTCTTTTCGTGGAACTCACTTAGCTTACTAATATTATGTTCCACAATCCTCTGATGCTTATGCATTTTGGAACGAAATCTCCAATAATCGATACTATATAGTTTATAATTAAATATTGAACTAAATTTCATAAGATTTTATTTAACGAACTATCCCTAAGAAGAACCAACCATTCTTCAATGTCAGCTAAATTTATTTGTTGATTTATCCATCGATGATGGATATAATTATTCTAAAAAACACTTAAAAAATTATTGTATCATATAAAAATTGTAAAATTTTCCAAATCTATAAGGTTTTATCTTTTAGAGATTTATCCAAAACATTCTTCACATCATACACAACCGCATTTTCTTTTTTTAATGCTGTAAAATCAATTTCTTTGAATTCATTATGAGCTACTGTTAACAAAACTGCATCAAACTTTTTATTTGTTTGTTCTTTCTGAGAAACAAAGCCATATTCATGTGCTACTCCTTCTGAGTTTGCCCAAGGGTCAAAGATTGTTACTTTTACATTATAATCTTTCAATGCTCAATAACATTTACTACTTTAGTGTTTCGAACATCTGGGTGATTTTCTTTAAATGTAATTCCTAAAACTAAGATATTAGTATCTCCATAAACTGACAGCGCCTTCTCATTTAATACATTATTGATAAAAAGAGGAATTAACTTTTCTGAAAATTATTTTTGCCCATAATTGTTAGAGCAATTTGTAATCACGTATTGCAATCCATAGGTATCGCAATGGGCAATCACAAAATGGTCTGAGCTAGCTTTTGAAGCAAAACAGGGTGAGTTAGGATCATAAGAGTTGGTCTCTTCAAAAAGTCTAGTTTCACTTAATGATCCATACATCTCATCTGTACTTATATGATAAAAACGTTTATTATCTCAATTACTTTTATGCAACTCTTTAAACCCATTGAGTAAAATCATGGTGCCAAAATATTTGTTTTAGCAAAACCTTAAGGGTTTGTGATAGATCTATCTACGTGAGATTCGGCAGCCAGTGTATTACATCATCAAAACGGTGTTTTTCAAAAATGGAGTTGATATACGCCTCATCTGTAATATCACCGTGTAAAAAGGTGTAGTTTTTTTTAGACTCAACGTCTTTTAGATTCTCTAGATTGCCAGCATAGGTTAACGCATCAAGGTTATAGATGTGATAGGCTGGATATTTATTTACAAATAGTCTAACTA
>TARA_B110000902_G_scaffold243987_1_pt1 | contig 11859 bp, 7 predicted proteins | sample TARA_B110000902 | Tara Oceans TARA_B110000902 (sample SAMEA4398009) | marine metagenome | biome: Polar Biome; feature: [SRF] surface water layer (ENVO:00010504); material: water (ENVO:00002006), including particulate matter (ENVO:01000060) such as... | depth 5 m | reverse complement strand
GGTGTATGGCCCAGGGGATTATCAGTTTAGCGATTTTCTTAGGCTGGGCGTGCCGCTTACTGTTATTGTTGGCGTAGTTTCTTACCTTGTAATACCCACAATTTGGCCATTATAAAATATAACATTACTATATGTTTGATTATGCTTGATTAACCTCCCCAGTTAGTTAGTATATTAGTCCTATAATTAGTTTGTATATTAGTACTATAAATCTTTTAAAGCTGATGATATTTAAAAATCAGCCTTATTTGTATCCAGGGGATACCATGATGAATAATAAACCACTTCCGAGTCGCTTTTCTGTTAAGCCATTGGCATTACTGATACCTATCGCTTCGGTCTCGTTAGCACTAGCGCCCTCACTTGCCAGCGCGGCTGAAAATATTGAAGTAGAATATTCAAATACATTGCTCGGTTCAGTGAATATTTTCAATAATGTTGTCACTAAGGCAACCGTAACATCGACTGGGTCTATTGTTAATCCGTATGGCAGCGCTTTAAGGGTTGGTGGTACTGCCAACATATTTGATGGTATTTTTAATGAAGTTGGTGGTTTGATCAGTGGCTCCGAGCCAAACTATATGGATGGCTTAGCCATTGCAAATTTTAGTGGTAGTGGAAGTTATAGTGGAAGTTATAGTGGAAGTTATAGTGGGTCAGGCAACGGCATATCAGTATCTGGTCCCTTGGCATCTGTTGGCGTTATCACTAATTCAGGTACTATAACTAGTGAAAGCGGCGGTGACGCTATCCTTATTGAAAACGGAGCGACTACAGGCACTATATCAAATTTAGCTGGCGGTGAAATTAACGGCGCTATAGCCATTACATCTGGCGCTCAAGTCAACGGTTCAATCATTAACGCAGGGAACTTAAGCGGAGGGCCCTTTAATGGCAGCGCCATTATTGTAGAGGATGGCGGCCAAGTCACCGAGTCAATCATTAACTCAGCCTCAATAAATACCGTTAAGATCCTACATGGTTCAGTCGGGAACCTTGATAATTCAGGTGGAATATCCATGGGTGTTGCCATAATGAATTTTTCATCTGATGGCTTTCAAGAAAGCTCCGTCGAAGCACCAATCAACTCATCGCTAGGATCGCTAACTAACTCTGGAAATATTGGAGAGGTCTTTGTCGCGGACGGTGCAGAAATAACAGGTGAGCTTGAAAATAACAATTTCATAGGTGTTGTTGATGTATATAACGACGCTTCTATAGGTAGTATTTCTAATTCTGGTGTAATTTCTGGTGGCATTAATTTTGAGGTTAACGCGCAGCTTAAAGGCAACTTAACTAACTCTGCCTCGGGACAAATTGATGGCGTAGCATTTGTCGAGGGCTCAAGCTTTACTGGCGATATAATTAATGAAGGTGCTATTTTCGATGGTTTTTATGGTTACGTCGATATTGCCGGTGCTATTGAAATAAACGGTGATAACCAAAATAACCAAAATAACCAAATGGTAGAAGTCACTCCGATTACGGGCCTTGAACTTGATCCAAATGAACCAATAACCATAGACGGGAAAATATTTAATACAGCCACTGGTAGTATTGTTAATTTAGCAGAAGCTAGTACTGTAGATGGCGGTGAATTAATTCCATTACCCATGGCTCCACAAATTACGAAACCAAATGCAGGTGTAATCGATCAAACGGCGATTTACCTTAACTACGTCAATATGACGGATGGCATTTATAACGAAGGCTTAATTTCATCGGAAAACGGTACTGGTATTAGATTAGAAAATGCTAGCGTTGATATTATTTCTAACGAAAAAAATGCGACTATCGAAGGTGGTAACGAGTATGCTATTTTCATCGATGACACGGCATCTGTTAATCAAATAGTTAACTCCGGAACCATTAATGGAATGGTGGACTTCGGTGTTAATGGCGGTTTGTATAAGACTATCGGTGGTGTGTCTGATGAAATCTTAAATGCCAGTGAACTGCACTTAGGCGCAGCTACTTCTGGGGCCCTAGGAGCTTTAGTAAGTCAAATAAACGGCAGTTTGATTTTTTCTGGTGATATTAGCGTTGACGCTAATGGTTCAACAGCTGGTGTTCGCTATGGCCAGCTAGAAGTTAGCCAAGATGCCACACTCAATGGATCTTTATTTGTTAATGTAACCGGTGAAACATTCTTTAGTAACGATGAAGTATTAGAGTTGATTAAAACCGGTGGTACCTTAACTACCGATATTGATAGCGCAGAAACCAACTCCTTACTACTAGATTTTACTCCATCTAAAGATGCTAGCTCTTTGTTTGTAACAGTAGAGCGTAATGAAGTTGCCGACGTTGTAGAAGACATAATTACCTTGGTGCTGGAATTTGAAGAACCTGACATCGACAGTGGCTCTGCGGGGGCAGTTAATGTCGTCGCAGTTGCTGTCGCACTTGATCAAGTAGCAGCGCTGATTGAAACTGGTGAAGTATCAGAAGATAGTGAGTTGGGTAAGATCTTTGCTTCATTACAAGGCGAAGATGACCCAGTTGAATTGGTTCGAGCAATTAAGTCACTACAACCTGAAGCTGGCGGCGGTTCCGTCGAGGGCTCAGTGGCTGCAGCCGGCGCTGTGTCGACTGTTATTGCTAATCGGCAAGAGGATTTGCGCAATAGTTTTTACAGTCTTTACGAAACGGGTATGGTCGCTGGTGACGATATCGCAATTACTGGGTTCTGGATCCAGGGTTACGACAAGGATACCGAGCAAGATTTAAGAGAGGCTGTCGATGGTTATGATCTTGATATGTATGGCCTTGCTATTGGTGCTGATGCGCCGATTAATGATCGCACTACGGTGGGTCTAGCAATCAGTTATGCTGACTCTCAAGTCGACTCTAAAGGTATTGAAGGCAATGAGATGTCGATCGATAGCTATCAGATAAGCAGTTATGTTAGCTTTAACGAAGATGACTATTATTTAGATGCATTGGTTAGTTATGCCAGAAATGAATATGACGGCCTACGTAACTTGACTACTGGTCTAACGTCTACTTCAGACTATGCTGGTGACCAGATTGGATTGCGTGCACGTGGCGGCTATCCATTTGTTCTAGAGTCTGGACTTCACATTACTCCTAACACTGCTGTAGAGTATAGTTATTTAAAAGAGGAAGGTTATACGGAAGAGGGTGCGGGTAACGCCAGCAATCAGGTAGATTCACAATCTCTCGAGGCTTTAGTGTGGGCCGCCGGAGTTAGTTTTTCGTATCCGTTTACTACTCAGTCTGATGTCACTTGGATGCCTGATTTCCATATAGAAGTGAGGCACGATTTTATTGCTGATGAAGTAGAGCTCGATACTAACTTCGTCGGTGTAGGTGGTGCAGGTTTCTCTACTAATGGCGCTAGCATAGAACGTACTGCCTATAAAGCAGGTGTCGGTCTGAGAGCGTGGAGCCAAAGCTCTTTAAGCTTTATGTTTAGATACGATTATACCTACAAAGAAGACTATAAGAGCCAAGCAGTCGCGGCGACTATGAGATATTCTTTCTAATCGTCACTAGTTATTTGCTGACAAATGCAATCGATAAACGTTTATCCATTGCATTTTTTATTTTAAGGGTGCTGAACGGTTAATTAAATAATAAAAACGCAAAACTAACATCAGTGGGGAATGTTAATGTCGATATTAATTATGCCATCTGAAGCACTTGCCTCAAGACTGTGTTCAGTCTTTGCTACTGTTAATTTGCACTAAAGATCTTGATCATAAATTACTAGCTCTTTTCGTGGTAAGCGGTAGCCGTTGGGTTATTTATTGCAATAAAATGTATGAACGGAGATCAGATGCTAACTTATTTTGCCGAAACAAACATAGGTAATAAGAGGGATAATAATGAAGATTACTATCTCGCTAGCCCTAAAATCAATATGTGGATTTTGGCCGACGGTGTTGGCGGTCATGATGCCGGCGAAGTTGCTAGCCAGTTAGCCTGTAATACTATTGAAGAAAAAGTATTAGCTGGCGATAGTATCGCTGATGCCATTCAGCTTTCACATGAGTTAATTAAAAGATCACCAGAAGAGGGTGTTGGTCGACAGGGAATGGCCTCAACTATAGTGGTTCTAAAGGTTAAGAACGATAAAGTTGATTTTTTTTGGGTTGGTGATAGTCGTGGCTATCAGTGGAATAAAGATACGGGGTTAACTGCTAGAACATGTGATCAATCTTTAGTGCAGCAATTACTCGATAAAGGGGTGATTACTGAAGAGGAAGCAAGAGTTCATCCTAATCGTAATGTTATAATTCAAGCGCTAGGTCAGCTAGACCTAGAGAAGCTAGTTGTAGATACATCGTCTCATGATTATGTAGATGGTGACTTATTGTTGTTATGCTCCGATGGTTTATCTGACTGTGTTGATGATAAAAAAATTGATGAGATTATTACTACAGCAGAAAATCCTGAGCAGGCTGCGTCTGATTTAGTCGACACTGCATTAGCGAACGGTGGTAAAGATAACATTACTGTTATTATCGTATCCCTTGAGAAAAAAAAGTTTCAAGAGGTAAAGGCAGCCAAGTCTTTTTTTCAGAAACTAAAGAGCCTAATTAAAAAATACAGTGGTACGTTTTCTTAATTCATTGCAGCTAGATAAATATTTATGAGCGACAATAAGACAAACACTGACGATGTTAACGCTACAGTTATGATACCTGCACAAGATGTTGGTAAAACTCAAATTATTACTCCTAGCGAATCGAATATTGAAGACGACATTGGCGCTACTGTATTTATCAAATCTGATGATGACGTTGGTGCGCCTCAGTTTTTTACGCCAATTGAGCTTTCTGAAGCCGACGATTCTTTAGTCGTTGACGATGCTACTAAGGTTATGAACGTGGTAAAATCAACTGTTGTTACTAACGCAGATGAAACCGGTGAGATGGATACTCTACCATTAAGCCAAGCGTCAGCTTTTGATATTCTATTAGGTAGGACTGGTATTGTTACAGCAAGGCAGTTTGAGCTTAAGAAAAAAAAATTAACTATTGGTCGCTCGCCTTTCAATGACATCATCATAAAATCTGATTCCGTGTCTGCATCGCATGCAGAGCTTCAGCGGATTAAAGGCCGTTGGATTTTACGTGATATTGGCTCGGTTAACGGCCTCAGTGTTAACGGCGAGCATGGTGGTAAAGGTGATGAATTCGATCTATCTATTTCAGATCAAATATTAATAGGCGATGTGGTTTTACAGCTTTGTTCTCCGCATACAATAAATGAAATGCTTGCGACGCCTTTGCAAGCTGAATCTTCAGGTGCTAATAAAAGTAACTATATTATCGCTGCAGCGATTGCAGTGGCCGTAATAGCCGCTATTTTATTGGTTTAAGAAACACATAAATAAGAGACAGAAACATTGAGCGATCTAAAAATAGACGGATATAAAATATTGGGCCCTTTGGGTCAAGGCGGAATGGCTACGGTCTATTTGGCGGTTCAAGAAAATTTTGATCGCGAAGTTGCGCTTAAGGTTATGTCGCATAAATTACTCGCCGACCCGTCATTTGGTGATCGGTTTCTACGAGAGGCTAAGATAGTTGCGCAGCTGTCACATCAGCATATTGTCCCTGTATATGATGTTGGCGCCCAAGACGATAATCATTACATTGCCATGGAAAAGCTACCTAATGGTGATTTAGAAGATAAGCTAAAAGAAGGCTTGCCCTTAACTGATTGCTTTGTGGTTATAAAGCAGATGGCACTGGCATTAGATTATGCGGTGGGTAAGGGATATATCCATCGAGATATAAAACCTGAAAATATACTGTTTCGTGAAGATGGCAGTGCGGTACTGTCAGATTTTGGCATCGCGCGTTCTACCACCTCTGATTCTCAAATGACCCAAGCGGGTACTGTTGTTGGTACCCCGCACTATATGGCACCAGAGCAAGCGCAAGGTTTGGAATTAGACGGTAGGGCCGATCTCTATGCCCTAGGTGTAATATTTTACGAAATGTTATCAGGACATGTCCCTTTTGATGCCGAATCAGCGGTATCAATTGGCATAAAACATATAACTGAACCTGTTCCTACGCTAGATCCTGATTTAGCCGAGTTTCAGGATTTTGTCGATACTGTATTGGCTAAAGATCCTGATGACCGTTATCAGACTGGCGCTGAATTAATAGCAGCGTTAAATGATTTAGAAAATAACCTTAAAGGCGGCACTCAAGTTATTAGTGCTGAACATGCTAAGAAATTAGCGGCAGCGGTTAAGGCAGGTAAAAAACCTGGTCAAACTGCGGTAAGAAGAGGTACTAAGTCGGCGCCGAAACAACAAGCGCCCGCTAAGATGCCGATTATTGTAATCGCGGTTATTTTAGCTGGATTGCTGGGTGTTGGCGGCTGGTATGTTTATGAACAGCAACAAGCTGAGCAATTTGAATTGGCTAAGCAGCAAAAAATTGACGCAGACAGTGCTAGAGAGCGAGCGCTTCTAGAAAGTAAAATGTCGGAGCTTCTGGCCGGTGCAAAGCAGGACATTGATGAGGGCAGACTAGCTCAGCCTAGTGGCAATAATGCGGTAGAAAAATTCCAACAAGTTTTGGCAATGTCTCCTGACAATACTATCGCTAAAAGAGGTTTGGTCAGTGCTGGTGATAAGCTTATTTTGATGGCAGATAAAGCTATTGCTGCTAAAGATACTGAGGCCGCGCAGAAACACCTAAAGGCAGCGCAAGCGCTAGCCCCTAATAACATTTCACTAGATGTGACTCGGCGTGCCTTTACCGGCTTGCTAGATGAAATCGACGCAGATAAAAAATCAGCTCAATTGGCCCAAGCGCAGCAGCAGGCGCAAGCCCAGCGAATGGCAGACCAAAAACGGTTAGCTGTGCAGCGTGCTAGTGCGCCAAAACAAGTGGTAGCACCAAGGCCTACGGTAGGAAAAAACTCTGCAGTTTATGCGCGTGAGGTTGCTTCACTAATTCGTCAGCGTGAGTACGATAAAGCCGATACAGAATTGAAAAAGTTGAAAAAAACCGATCCAAATTATGTTGAAATCCCTTTACTTGAAAATCAATTGTTTTCTGGCTTAGATCGACTCGATCAAAGTAATTCGGTGTTAGATGAGGCCCAATCATTGGTTGATACTGAATACAAAAAACCAGGCGTTTTTGGTTCTAATAGGTCAACGTTAGGTGCGTTAAAAGCGACTTATACGATGATTCAAGCGGCGCGTGGGATTGATCCAGGTAACCCGCGGGTCAGCAAGCAATTATTAAGCCTTGAAGATAAATATATCGTAGTTGTCGAAATGCATTCGAACAATAAAGACTATGGCGATGCGGAAGAGTTTTTGAAGGATGCGATAAAAATGCGATTCCCTGACGACCGAATTGAAAAACTTCAAGACAAAGTTAAAGCGATGAAGTTTAAATCAACCAGGCCTACTGGTATTTTCTAGGAATTATAAGGAAGATGATCAATAAGTATTTCTTCCTTTTTTTCACGCTATTTCTGTTGACTGCCTGCGTAGGCCCTAGTACCCAGTCGCTTATTGATAGCGCCGACCAGCAAGCGGCATCTAGCGGTTTTTCAAAAGAGATTATCGGCGACAAGTACTTTGACCTAATTACCTATAAAAAATTTATCGCTAGTGATAGCTTAATAATTTATATTGAAGGTGATGGCAAAGGTTGGGTTACTCGGACTCAAATTTCACAAAACCCAACACCTCATAATCCTGTTGGTCTTTATCTAGCGCTGATCGATAATAAACGCTCAAACATTGCCTATATATCTAGGCCTTGTCAGTTTCACTTAAGTCGTTCGCAACAGTTTTGTACTAGTAAGTATTGGGCTAGTCATCGTTATAGTGACGCAGTTATCGCCGCTACAAATCATGTCATTAGTGAATTGAAACGCCAAAGCGGAGCGGCAAAGATAACCCTGATTGGTTTTTCCGGCGGTGCCACCGTTGCGTTGTTGGCCGCGACAAGAAGAGACGATGTTGAACTGGTTAAGACTGTTGCCGGCAATGTCGATCATCAAGCGTTTACCCAGATCCATAAAGTTACACCGTTAAGTGGATCTTTGAATCCCTCCAGCTACCCGAATCAGTTATCAAAAATAGATCAAATACATTTCGTTGGCGAAAATGACAAAGTTGTCCCTAGAGAAATTTTTGATAGTTATTACCAATTAGTTGGCGGTAGATGCAATAAGCTAAAGGTGGTGGACGGTGTATCACATGGGTCAGGTTGGCAAGATAGTTGGCCTAAGCTAAATAATATCGAACCAGACTGCTAGTTTCTAGTCGGCAATAAAAAACCCCGTAAGCGTAAACTCACGAGGTTTTGTATTTGGCTCCGCTTGGTGGGCTCGAACCACCGACCCATTGATTAACAGTCTCGCTTCGCTACGTTCCAAAATCAAAGATTTATGTCACTAATTTGCTCTAAAAACTCCAACTGTTTAATCGGAATGAGTGGCTCTGTACGCCTCCCTCTAAGTACTTCTACATCGTACCTATATGGTTATCGTCTGGCAATCAAAAGGGCCCTACGGGGCTCTCAGGCCTGCATGAAGATGCTAGTTAGATAGAGAGATATTGCTAGTAATAAGACGGTGGTATCTAACAGAATAATCTTTTGTTCGTCTGTAAACCTAGGCATAAGCTGCGTCCTTGCAGTTGATAGATAGAGCTTAAAGGTTACTCGATGGGAATGTAGGCGGCTGCTACCTCTTTAGGTGGTGGGGCTAACGTATCTCCAAATAATAACTAATAGGCAAGAGTAAAACAGAATGTGCGGTAACTGTAGAATACCCCTCAGTGAAATAATTATAAAAATTCTGTGACACCATACGAGCCTAAACTTTCCTTTTTTTTGTATATAAAGGGGCGCCCCCTTCGTTGTGCTGAGATATGCCTTTAAACATAACTACCTTCTTTATTTTCCCTAACGTTCCAATTTCTTCTGTCTACCTAAGCGCATCCTACTTAGTTATCATTTGCTCTTAGACTTTTTGTAAGATTCTGTTAATCTGAAGTCAGTTACTCGGGAAGAGGAGAGTGTTCAATGGATGACAGTATCATTTTCATAATAGCTGGCGTCGGGCTTTTAGTAGGCGGCTACCTAGTGACTCGGTCATGGTTCTGGTTGATAGCTTCAGGTATAGGAGCCATTGCCTCATTCTTCTCTGTTATAGCAAGCATTATTCACTTTCAAATACTGGGCGCGCTCGGATTCACTTTGCTCACTTTCATTTGCATTTTTATATTCAGGCTAATTACTGATGACTAATAATTTGGTGATGACGGAGTGGGAGATTGCTGGACGACTATCTATAGTCTTCTGTCGCTTGTCCTTAGACTTATGACGGGCTTCTGTTACGTTGAGGTGAATTGCATAAGAGATATCTTAATGGAAAGCAATATATTAGAAAGCACTATGTTAGAAGGAGATATGGTTTACCTAACTGGTGTAATTGGGCTGGTTGTAGGTTGGTATCTTATTACTCGTTCTTGGATGTGGTTCATCGCTTCGGTAGTTGGAATCCTTGCTAGCTTCTATGCAATTCTCGCTAGCATCTTTCATTTTGAAATATTAGCAGCATTGGGTTACACCGCTGCGTTAGTGTTATGCCTTTGTGTCGCTTTTGCTAGCAGCGATAGATTCCTCGTCCGTTACCAGTACTCTGGCGCTACCAGATTGAGCAGAGCATGAGCCGTCGAGGAAACTGCTGGGATAATGCCCCCGATGGAGCGGTTCTTTAGAAGCTTAAAAACGGAGTGGGTTCCATCGCTGGGGTATCGATATTTTACTGATGCCCAACAATCAATAATGGAATATATTGTTGGCTATTACAGTCAAACAAGGCCACACCAACATAATCGTGGCTTAAGTCCAAATGCAGCTGAGAAGCGGTGCTGGATTAGCTACTAAACCGTGGCCAGCTTTATTTGACCACTACACCTGTTGAGATATAATCTCTGATTAAAAGTATCAGTCAAACTGGGGGCGCTTAACTCGCTCCCTTTAACTATAAAGTCAACAAGATAGAATAAAAAGACCTGCGACATTAAATCCAGAAACAACAGTTTAAATCTGAATTCTATGATGTTGCATATATAAATGGAAAAAGTATGAAAAAGATAACAACCTTCGCATCTGCGACACTACTCGCTATCGCCAGTCAAACGATAACCGCAAATCCATACTCTGGCCTCTACGTTTTTGGCGATAGTTTATACGACAGCGGTAACTTTGGCGTGGACCGGCGTTTTACCAATACTGTAGGTCCAACCTATCAGCCAGGAGAGGTGTCAGGCCCAATTGGCATTCAATTCATAGCCGACCATATTGGTCTAGAGCTAGTTCCATCTGAATTTGGCGGTACTAACTATGCAGTAGGAGGATATCGATCACTGGACGTACTAGAGTCGATAAAAGCCGACTCTACTAGGCTTGCGTTTAACTCCTATTTTTATAACTTGAGACTCAACAACCAAACCGTAGACCCCAATGCTCTTTATGTCGTGGAAGGTGGTGGTAATGATATGTCGAGAATAAGGACTAGTACGGATTATACTCAAATCGCCAATAACTTATTAGCTTCTGCCAAAGCATTGTCAGATAACGGCGCCAATTATGTGGTAATTACTAATCTTCTGAAGTTTCCCCTTTCGCCAACCTTAAGATTCTTACCAGAGATCGCCAACGAGTTCGTAACAGATATAGCGTTAGATCAAAACGAGCAACTGTTAACAGGCGTAAAAGCGATGAATGCTAATATACTTCTGTTAGATATATATAAACTTGCAGGAGAGCTTGTTACTGACCCCTATACTTTTGGTTTTAGTCTTAGCTCAGAAGAATTTGTAGCAAATTGCTTTGAGCCAACAGCACTGGGTTGTGACGGAGGCATAACTGAAGGTAACGTTAATTCAGAAAATCCTAATCCTGACAACTTTTTATGGAATGATAGCAGCCACTTCACAACAATTGGTAACAAAATTTTTGCTGACTACATTATTTCAGTGTTAAACGCTGGTAGCGAGCTAGCCTTACTACCAAGCCTTGCAATGGATAGCGTTCAAGCACAGTGGCAGGCAGCAAGGCCAACTATGCGCGCCAACCGCTGGGGCAGTAATCTAAGTGATGATGACAGTAAATTTAGCGTTTATGGCACATTGCAACAAAGTGAAAACAATCAAGACACGCTTATAAGTAGTATTGAAGGCGAGAGCGAAGCGCAAAGCTATCATGTTGGTGTTAATTATCATGCCAGCAACAATGCTTATTTTGGTGTGTTACTAGGCAGAAGTGATAACGAGCTTAACGCTGGGGCATCGCAATATGAAATGACTAGCACAGACATTTCATTCTTAGGTGCCTACAATAATGATGCATACTTTGTTGAAGCCATTTACACCTTTTCTGACAATGACTATAACGATCTCGATCGTAGCTTCAGCTTAGGGCCGCTTAACCAAAGAACTGAAACAGGCAGTACCGACGGTGATACATCATCACTTGCCATTCAAGCGGGTTACGACCTATTCAAAGGTGAAGAAAACTACCGCCTAGGCCCAATTATTGGTTATGAATACATAGACGTGACTGTTGATGCCTATCAAGAAGATGCTTCACTCTCTACTAGCCTTGTAGTCGGCGAGCAAAATGTTAGCTCATCAGTATTATTAGCTGGGTTATTTGGCAGCATAGCTTTAGGCATATGTGATTGCGAATTTTATGGTGAAGCGGTTTATCGTGATGAAGATAAAGATGGGCGCAATGATGTTGAACTAGGCTTAGTTACTGTTGGGAACAACCGTTTTACTCTACCTGGCCAAAGCCTTGATGATAGCTCAGTAACTGTTGATCTTGGTTTCAA
>TARA_B110000902_G_scaffold238985_1_pt1 | contig 11917 bp, 10 predicted proteins | sample TARA_B110000902 | Tara Oceans TARA_B110000902 (sample SAMEA4398009) | marine metagenome | biome: Polar Biome; feature: [SRF] surface water layer (ENVO:00010504); material: water (ENVO:00002006), including particulate matter (ENVO:01000060) such as... | depth 5 m | reverse complement strand
CGAAAAGCGCGGCACACCTCCAACCCATCCATACGGGGTAAACCAATATCCAAGATGGTCAAATCAAACTGTCCCGAGGTTGCCTTTGCCAGCCCTTCAGTTTCATCACCGGCTTCTTGCGTTTCAAAGCCAGCTTGGGAAAGGCCAATCCGCAAGACCTGCCTAATCTCTGGGTCGTCATCAACTATCAGGATGGAATGGGTCATGGAGTCATCACAATACTGTGGCCTGCACTTTGACCCGTTTGGTTTTGAATTTCGGGCATGGCCGCTTCACCAAGGCTGCACACGCACCATCATCCAACTGTTGCTATGATCTTTCTGGATTTGCAGCCAAGTTACACACAATCCTGCAGCCACCAGCGCCATCCATATCAACGCTGAAATCCGCCAATGTGTTAAGCCATACGTGTCAATATACGGTTCCAAACGAACCAACGATCCGACAACCAAAGCAAAGTTTTGCATAACCCAAAGTAAAAGCAAAACACGCAACACTGGGGCCTGCGCCGCAAAGGGTTTTGAAATCAAGGCAAGCACGCCAGCCAGCAGCGCAATTATGATAAGTGGATATGCCCACGATGGGCATATTTCGCGAAACTCATCCCTGTCGGCAGATCACCTCCATCATATAAGAAGAAAGTATCCATCCCCGTTTGAACGGCAAACTAGATGTTGAACATCACAAGGGATCGCATGACGGACTGCGGGTTAATGATATCAATTGAACGATCAGCCTTAACGGTATGCCGCGTTGCGCCTAGCCGTTCTTTCAAGCGCCAAAGAATCAGGCATGGCCAGCTCAATAGCGCGATAAACAGCCAGAAAACCCAACGCACAGGGTTTGGCGTTGGTAATGTGGTGGGGATCAAATCACCAAGCCACCTGTCCAACACCGGATTGGCTTCTGCGAACAACGCGGTCAGAACAACGGGTAATCCCCAACCCAATAATGCGCTACGCACCTGCCCTTTGTGAACTTGCACTGAACCGCCCTTTACGGTGCAATTCTAACCATCAGTAATTCGTCTGAATTGGCCCTACCCAAAACAAACGCAGCACGCCTAAAATCAATCGATCCACACGCAAACCTGCAACCACACACAATGTCAGTGCGGTCCCAACGCTTAGAATTAAGACCGAAAGCGGCTGAACCATTTCGACAATTGGCACCACACTTATCAATGCCATCATCGAACAAATCGCAAGCCGCCGTCTTTTCATTTGTGGCTCGATCACCAGCACTGCGACCACGACGAATGCGATACCAAAGATCGCAAGTGAAGCACCCACAGCCACTTGCCACAGTAAAACATCAGCCAGAGCGATCAAACCGATCAAAAGCGTAACACGCAACCACGGCCCCTGACTGATACGGGCTCGCTTCTGTGTTTCCTCCCCCGCGTCCGACTGCCACCAACCGTCTTGCCGCATCGCGGATGGAATGCCGCGCACCTCAAAGTAATCCATTTCCCTCGTCCTTTTCTTTTTTCGCTTAGACGTAGATATGGCGGAGGCACTGCGCAGTTTTTGCGCAATTGCAGCGACTGACAGACCTTGCCATTGTGTCGCCATCATGCCACCTTCGAATGCTGCAACAGCGCAACGAGGTGCCACATGCACAACCCTATCGCCGACCAAACCACCAGCCGTTCTGCCGACCAATTTGTCGCGCAATTGCCGCAAGTTACAGAACCCCGAAATCCCGGCATGGAGCTGGATTTGGATTGGGTCGCGCGTGTTCAAGCCAACACTTCTGCGATTGAACGACGCTGCGCATCACTGCCTGCGCGTCGCTCTGTCAAGAAACAGCATCAAGCGGCGTGGTTGTTGAAAGCGATCAACTGCATCGACCTAACAACATTATCAGGTGATGACACCGAAATGCGGGTTGGCCGTTTGTGCGCCAAAGCCCGTCAACCCGTGCGCGCCAGTGTGTTGGAAGAGCTGGGCATGACAGGCCTGACGACAGGCGCTGTCTGTGTTTATCACGAGATGATACCTGCAGCAGTCCGCGCTCTAAAAGGCACAAACATTCCGATTGCAGCTGTTTCAACGGGGTTCCCAGCAGGCTTGTCCCCACTGCACCTTCGCATTCAAGAGATCAAAGAAAGCGTCAATGCAGGAGCCAAAGAAATCGACATCGTTATCTCGCGCCGCCACGTGCTTACAGGTGATTGGCAAAAGCTATACGATGAGATGAAAGCAATGCGCGATGCCTGCGGTGACGCACACATCAAAGCGATCCTTGCCACGGGCGAACTGGGGTCTTTGCGAAATGTAGCCCGCGCCTCATTGGTTTGCATGATGGCGGGTGCTGATTTCATCAAAACCTCTACGGGCAAAGAAAGCGTCAACGCGACACTGCCTGTTACACTTGTGATGATCCGCGCGATCCGCGATTATTTCGAACGCACAGGCTACCGCATCGGATACAAACCTGCGGGCGGGATTTCCAAAGCCAAAGACGCAATCACTTACCTTGCCTTGATCAAGGAAGAATTGGGCGATCGCTGGTTACAACCCGACTTGTTCCGCTTTGGTGCATCTTCCCTACTGGGCGATATCGAACGCCAGCTGGAACACCATCTGACGGGGGCATATTCTGCCAACCACCGTAATCCGATGGGCTAACCTTAGCCTGCCCAAGCCCTCCACAGAAAGACCAATCACATGACCGTCAAAGACATCTTTCAAAGCATGGACTACGGCACAGCCCCTGAAAACGCATCCGAGGCATTGGCATGGATTGTCGATCAAGGCGGCCAGTTTGGTCACTTTATCAATGGGGCGTTTACCGAACACGGCAACGGCTTCGACAGCACAAACCCAGCGACGGGCGAAGTTTTGGCAACATTCACCCAAGCGACCCAAGCAGATGTTGATGCCGCAGTATCCGCCGCACGTAAGGCGCAACCGAAATGGGAAGCGTTAGGCGGTCATGGCCGCGCGCGCATCCTGTACGCCATCGCCCGCCTTTTGCAAAAACACAGCCGCCTATTCGCGGTGTTAGAGACAATGGACAACGGCAAACCAATCCGCGAAAGCCGTGACATCGACATCCCACTAGCCCAACGCCATTTCTACTATCACGCAGGCATGGCCCAACTGATGGAAAGCGAACTGCCTGATCAGCAGGCCCTTGGGGTTTGCGGTCAGATCGTGCCGTGGAACTTCCCCTTGCTCATGTTGGCATGGAAAATCGCACCCGCTTTGGCAATGGGCAACACTGTTGTTTTGAAACCCGCAGAATACACCTCCCTTACCGCCCTATTGTTCGCTGATATTTGCAAGCAAGCAGGCGTACCCAACGGGGTCGTCAATATTGTAACTGGCGACGGTGCAGTGGGCGAAATGATTGTTGCGGCAGACGTAGATAAGATCGCCTTTACTGGCTCGACTGCTGTTGGAAAGTTGATCCGTAAAGCTACCGCAGGATCAGGCAAATCGCTGACCTTAGAACTTGGTGGGAAGTCTCCCTACATCGTATTCGACGATGCTGATCTGGATTCAGCTGTCGAAGGTTTGGTTGATGCAATCTGGTTCAACCAAGGGCAAGTTTGCTGCGCAGGCTCCCGCCTTTTGGTTCACGAACCGATCGCAGAGACTTTCTACGCCAAACTTAAGGCACGGATGGACAAGCTACGCATTGGCAGCCCACTTGATAAATCCATAGACGTTGGGGCCATCGTCGACCAATCGCAGCTTGATATAATCACACGTATGGTCGCGGAAAATACCGCTGGTTCAATGCACCAATCGACAGCCGAACTGCCAACGCAGGGTCTGTATTACCCACCAACTTTGATCACTGGACTGCATTCCGCTGACACGTTGATGCAGGAAGAAATATTCGGCCCTGTCCTAGCCGCGACAACCTTCCGAACCCCAGCCGAAGCTGTCGAAGTCGCCAACAACACGCGCTATGGGCTGGCCGCCACCGTTTGGAGCGAGAATATAAACCTCGCCCTCGACATCGCGCCCAAGCTGGCAGCAGGCGTGGTCTGGATTAACGGTACGAACATGTTTGACGCTGCCGCAGGCTTTGGCGGCGTGCGCGAAAGCGGGTTTGGTCGTGAAGGTGGCTGGGAAGGTTTGGGTGCATACACCAAGCCCAAAGGGCAAACCAAATCACTAAAACCGATCAGCGCATTTGCGGGCGACAAAGGTCCGAGTGATGGAATAGATCGCACTGCCAAATTATATATCGGTGGAAAACAAGCGCGACCTGACAGTGGATATTCCGCACCCATTTACGGAAAATCGGGCGCTCTGATCGGACACGCCTCACAGGCAAGCCGCAAAGATGTGCGCAACGCAGTCGAGGCCGCCAATGCTGCCAAAAGCTGGTCCAAAACCACAGGACATTTTCGTGCGCAAATTCTATACTTTATCGCTGAGAACTTTGATGCGCGTAGCGATGAATTTGCGGAGCGATTGAATACGCTGCAAGGCGGGCGCGGCGGTAAAAAAGAGGTCGAAGCATCTATCAAGCGGTTGTTCACCTATGCGGCGTGGGCCGACAAATACGATGGACAAGCGCACGGCGTCCCAATTCGGGGCACTGCGCTTGCGATGAAAGAACCCGTTGGCGTAATCGCGGCCCTTTGCCCGGACACAGCACCGTTGCTTGGCCTAATCTCACTGATGGCACCAGCCATTGCGATGGGAAATCGTGTGATCCTTAGCGCATCCGAAGCATTCCCGTTGGTCGCCACTGACTTCTTTCAGGTGCTTGATACATCCGATGTACCGGGCGGCGTGGTCAACATTCTAACAGGACCACATTCCGATGTCGCCAAGACGATGGCCGAGCATATGGATATCAATTCGGTTTGGGCTTTCTCAGGTTCTAACCTTAGTCAGGTTATCGAAGAAGGAAGTGCAACGAATGTAAAACGCACTTGGGTCAACAATGGGCAAGCGCGCGATTGGCCTTCAGCAGAAGGCGAAGGCAAACAATTCTTGATCGCGTCAACCGAGGTCAAAAACATTTGGATCCCCTACGGCGAATAAGGTTCATTTTGCCAAAAAAACTTCGGCGTTTGAGGCAGCGCCTCAAGAACAGCGCCCGCATCAAAGCAGGCGCTGTTTCTTATTTCGGCAATGGGCCCGTAACCAAACCTTCAGGTTTACCAACCACTACAAAGTGCAACCCATCCGCATCCAGTAATTCGCCAGCAACACGTTTCACATCGTCCAGTGTGACCGCATCAACTTTGTCATTGCGCGTCGCGATATAGTCAATTGGCAGACCAAGCATCTGCATTCCAACCATGATCCGCGCAATCGGCCCATTCCCATCAAAGCGCAGTGGGTAGGCACCCGTGATATAAGTCTTGGCATCACGCAACTCATCCGGTGTCACGCCTTGTTCTGATGCCTTTGCCCACTCATCACGAATGACGGAAATCGCCTCAGCAATACGGTCATTGGCCGAAGCCACATTTCCTTGATAAGTCGCTGCATGATCGCGTGGAGCAAGGAATGAATTGACCCCATACGTCAGACCGCGCTTCTCGCGCACCTCGTTCATCAAGCGGCTTTCGAATGAACCGCCGCCTAACACTTGATTCAACACATTGACGGCGAAGTAATCAGGGTGTTCTAGGCCGATCCCTTTGTGCCCAAACAACGCAACTGATTGGGGTGTATCAAATTCGATGACCGTGACGCCGCCTTCTATTGTGACTTCAGCGTCGGTAGGTTGCGCAGCACCTGTTTCAGGTAAATCACCCAAAAGCTGGTCCAACAGTAATCCCAGATCGGTCGGGGTGATGTCACCAACCGCACCAACATAAAGACGGTCTTTTGCAAAGATGTCCTTGTGGGCTGCAACTAAATCATCCCGAGTCAGGGCCGTCACGCTTTCCATAGTTCCAGAAAGAGACGTCCCATAGGGATGATTCCCAAAGGCCATCGCATTAAATGCTTTACCAGCAATTTCATCAGGGTCTTTTGTGTCTGATCGAAGGCCAGTCATAACCTGTCCACGCACACGCTCAATATCAGAGGCATTAAAGCTAGGCTCAACAATTGAAGAGCGTAGCAAAGCAACAGCGTCATCTCTGCTTTCGGTCAGGAATTTTGCGGAAATTGAAAGGGCATCAGCCCCAAGATCATAGCCAAAACTTGCGGCCAGATCCTCTAACGCCCGTGCAAACCCACGTGAATCCAAGTCACCTGCGCCTTCTTCCAACAACCCTGTCATTAGGTTCAAGGCCCCACGCTTGCCAGTGCGATCAAGTGAACCACCCCCGCGAAAGCGTAATTCAAGCGCCAAAAATGGGATCGAGGGTTCTTCAACCAACCACGCCGTTATGCCACCGGGAGAGGTCACCTCTTGGATTTTCACTTCAGCCTGTGCAGGCAATGCAGTAATCAATGCAACGAATAGGACACCTAGAAATCTCATTGGGTTTGCTCCTCTTCCTTCATCAGCCATCCGGTCACCGAGGTTTCAGGGATGATCACTTTTTTCGCTGCTGCCATAATGTCCTCGGCTGTGACCGCCTGTAAAATATCTGGCCACGCTTGTACGTCTGCAACTGTAAGACCCGTGGTCAATGCAGACCCATATCGTTGTGCGATGCCATCAACATTGTCACGGGCGTATATTTGTTGGGCGCGCAACTGTTTCTTTAGACGTGCCAACTGGTCAGCGTCCACGCCGTCCTCCATAAAGCTGGCGACCGCTGCGTCCATTGCATCTTCGACCTCTTGCAAGGTGACACCAGGGGCAGGAACAACGATCATATTGAATGTCGTGTCATCCAAAGATGTCCCGCGATAATAGACTGACGAATAGACCGCGACCTGCGTATCGAATTGCAACTTCTCTGTCAGATAAGATGTCGTTCCACCGCCCAAGACTTCGGCCAACAACTTTAAGGCCGCAGCTTCTTCTTGGCTTCCGCTGTCACGCTCTTGTGCAAGATAAGATCGGCTTACGTACGGTTGGGCCACACGCGCATCGCGAAAGATAAGACGGCGTTCAGCGGTTTGTGGGGGTTCTTCTGTGCGAAGACGTTCAGGCAAATTCGGGTTGGCTGGAATCACACCGTAGTACTGTTCAGCCAGTTCTTTCACGCCCTCAGGGGTTACATCACCGGACACAACAAGGATCGCGTTATTGGGTGAATAATAGATTTCATAAAACGACAACGCATCCTCCATGTCCAACGTCTGCATCTCGTGCATCCATCCGATCACTGGCACACCGTAACGATGGTTGTGATACTGAACCGCTCTCATTTGTTCAGAAAACAATGCCCCCGCGTTATTTTCGGTCCTCTGATTGCGTTCCTCGATGATCACGTCACGTTCGGTTCCGATATTCGCGGGCGTAAGACGGATGTTACGCATCCGGTCACTTTCCATACGCATCATCAGCTCTAGCCGATCTGCGGCGATGCGCTGATAATAGGCGGTGTAATCATAGCTGGTGAACGCGTTATCGTTGCCACCGTTTGCAGCCACCGTTGCCGACAATTCGCCCGCCTCTAACGTGTCGGTTGCTTTGAATAGCAAGTGTTCCAAAAAGTGCGCAACGCCAGATGCCCCTTTGGGTTCATCAGCCGATCCTGCGCGATACCAAACCATATGCTGAACAACAGGGGCGCGGTGGTCTTCAACCACGACAACTTGCATTCCATTGTCCAAGACAAACGTCGTAACAGGATCGTCAGCAGCCATAGAAACAGCAGGAGACATCAGCATAAGCGAGGCCAAAACGGCGCGCATTCGGGTCATGAATGATCCTTTGGTTGGGTCAGTACTTGTCCCAAGACATACGCCACATTGCTGTGCATTCAAGTAAGATGGCAGAAACGTGAGAATTAGGAGTTAGTTAGGTGGAGGAGCTGACGGCGTCGCAATACCGCTACGGCGATATTGTCGAGCCACCGCGTCAGGATCAAGCGCGAGGCGTTTATACGCCTGGCCATAGCGATCAACTGGAACCAGACGTATTTGGGTAAACCGCGCCTTGCGCTTGCGGAAGGCTGCATCCTCTGTCGCGAGCACACCGCGAACGTTTTGGGTCACACCAAAACGACTTGCATGCTGCACAACTGCACCATCACGTGACGGCACGGCACCATTCGGATCACCACGGCGACCACCAAGTGCCGCAGTACCTGCAGCAACGGGTGTTGGATCAACGCGATTGACTTGGCCGGGTGTCGGGTTCGGCAACGCAGTGTAGCTTTCAGGAGTTTCCAACGGCTTCGTTGGGTTCACGAGGAAATCGTCAGGACCATCACCATTTGAGCGTACAGTGCGCAAACCAGTGTTCGCACAGGCCGTCAAAGACACCATCATCAGCGTCATCACAAAGGGGCGCAATAGGCGCATTTGGCTTCTCCCACACTCAAACATTGGCCAAATCTTGGCTCGTTACAGGCATCAATATCGCAGGGTTACCCATGATGTCACGCACCCTTTTTGTTTGGTCGATTATCTTTGGTAAAGAAGACCAGCCCTAATGCGCCCGCAAAGATGAAAACATCCGCCACATTATAGACAGTAGGGTTGCTCCAACCACAGCAGGACGTGTTCAGAAAGTCCAACACATAGCTGTAATATACACGATCAAATACGTTCCCCAAAGCGCCACCAATCAGGAAACCTGCGGCAATTCGCACGATCCTTGGTTGCGCGTTACGCACGACCCAGACCGTTACCGCGATACAAATGATCAATGCGACAATGATCAAGGTCCAGCGCGTCGTTTCAGATTCGCTGCCAAACAGACCAAAATTGACACCACGATTTTCACCGTACCGCAGGTTTAAAACTGGTGGCAGAACATCCACGCTTTTACTGGGCGAAATACCCATCATATGAATGACCACGTATTTGCTGACCTGATCGGCCAAAAACGCAAACAACCCAGCAAAGAACATCAAACGCATCTATCGATCCTTAGTGACGGAAATGGCGCATGCCGGTGAACACCATCGCCAATCCTGCTTCATCTGCGGCTGCAATAACTTCATCATCACGCATGGATCCACCCGGTTGAATAAGGGCCGTGGCCCCCGCTTCTGCCGCTGTGATCAAGCCATCCGCGAAGGGGAAGAACGCATCCGATGCCACAACTGATCCTTTGGTCAAAGGTGCAGGCAACCCCATCGCCTCTGCCATATCAATCGCTTTCCGGGCTGCAATACGTGTGCTGTCAACGCGGCTCATTTGCCCAGCGCCGACGCCTACCGTTGCGCCGTCTTTAACATAAATAATCGCGTTGGACTTAACATGCTTTGCAACGGTCCATGCGAACATCAAGTCTGACAGCTCTTGATCAGTTGGGGAACGTTTGGTTACAACCTTCAAATCATCCAGCGTGATAAACCCGTTGTCTTTGTCTTGAAACAGATAGCCACCTGCGACCTGACGGATCGTTTGACCCGCAGCCTTCGCATCCGCCAAACCATCCGTGGTCAGTAAACGCAGGTTCTTTTTCTTGGCAAATACTGCGCGGGCCGCGTCATCTGCACCGGGCGCAATTACAACTTCTGTAAAGATCGCGCTGATCTCTTCCGCCGTTGGACCATCAAGTGGTTGATTTAGAGCAATAATCCCACCAAACGCGCTCGTACGATCACAATTGAAAGCACGGCTATATGCCTCGGCTAATGTCCCACCCGTCGCAACCCCACAGGGGTTGGCGTGTTTGATAATCGCGACAGCTGGGCCGTTCGCAGGGTCAAACTCGCTGACCAGTTCAAACGCAGCATCCGTATCGTTGATGTTGTTGTAAGACAGTTCTTTGCCCTGATGTTGTTGGGCCGTGGCCACACCAGCGCGAGATGTTCCATCTGTATAGAACGCGGCCGATTGATGCGGGTTTTCACCGTAGCGCAGGGTTTGGGCCAATGTGCCGCCAACCGTGCGGCGACGGGGGGTGTCGCCAATCTGTTCTGCCATCCACGTGCTAACGGCAGTATCATAGGCGGCGGTGCGAGCATAAGCGGTTTGAGCTAAACGCTGGCGCAACGCGTATGTTGTTTGACCGTCATTCGCTTCAAGTTCAGCAAGCACCACATCGTAATCTTCAACATCTACGATTACATTCACAAAGCCGTGGTTCTTAGCACCCGAACGGATCATTGCAGGGCCACCGATGTCGATGTTTTCGATCATTTCTGCATACTCAGCCCCGCGCTTCAACGCCTCTTCAAACGGGTAAAGATTCACAACAACCAGATCAATTGCGCCGATATCATGTGTGTTCATCGCCGCAACGTGTTCACCATTGTCGCGCAGGGCCAACAGGCCGCCATGTACTACAGGGTGCAGCGTTTTCACGCGCCCGTCCATCATTTCAGGAAACCCCGTCACCTCGGATACATCTTTAACCGTCAATCCAGCATCCCGTAGCGTTTTGGCAGTACCGCCAGTGCTAAGAAGTTCAACACCACGCGCGGCCAAAGCAGTGCCAAACGCCACTAACCCAGTTTTGTCAGAAACGGAAAGTAACGCGCGGCGCACAGGGTACAGATCGGTCATTTGGGGCAGGTCCTTTAGGATTCTTCAGTTAGGTCAATCTCATCTCGGTTCAAGTCTCTGACACCAATCGCAGTTTCCTGCGCCTTGGACAAAGACCACCGAATGCGCGTGGCATACTCTACTGCGCGCCCAGATAGAACAATCTGTTGTGTCGCACGTGGCTTTAATCGCCCAGTTTCCAAGTAAACACTTGGCTCTAAGGATAAATTAAATTTCCCATCATGTCGGAAAACCCAGATTTCACCACTTTTCAGGGCCATCGAGATGGCGGCACCACCCAGATCAAGGGCCGCATCGACCTCGGGATGCAGATGAAAGCGAACGTCAAACGGGATGCCGGAAAGCCGAACCTCATCCATTGAACGGTCAAATCGACGCTTCTGGGCATCTTCCATCGCCAACAGCATGTCTTCGCCCGCAAGGCCGCGACCATCAAAGGTCAATTCAAGCGTGCGTGCGTGTGTGAGGCCATGAATTCCCTCAAACCCGTCATGCCCACCTTGGAACCGCAGACCATCGTGGGCGTGGCTTACTTCGATAGGAACATGTTTAGGAGCATCGATCAAAGTTTCCAGACTGCTGGCGCGATCCGCATCCCCAAGACGGGCGCTGGAGTATCCATCCAAAACAACCGCGGAGTGGGATGGTGTCGCCCGCCCAGCGCGGCGCCATTCTGCACCAAACGACGCACCGGACCCACAACTGACAATCAAGGGTCGACGCCCTGATGTCAGCTCTAACGCAAGCGTCGAAGCATGCCCACTGCGCGAAGCACCACCTTTGGGTGGAACTGAGGCATCTACAATCACACTCGTGCGCCCTGCAGATAAACGGGCAAACCCCATAGACAATCCATCAGGCTGGCTGGTTTTAATACCTGCTGAGGCCAAGGCGTGATCCAACCAACCTTCTTGCCCACGTCCGCCGCCATGAAAGCGGGCCAACCCACCATCGGAATGACGTAAGGTGCGCAAGGTTGGAGCGATACGCTCAATAGCTTCTAAATGCGGTGCAGGCGTCTCTAACCCCGCCTCGCTCAACGCAGCAGCAGCCCATGTGAGCAACATAAAGACCGCCAACAATTCTTCTGGGTTACGGGTTGGCAAGCCACCTTCACTGTCCACTTGAATTGCGCATTCACGAGCTAACGCTTTAATCGCAGGCTTGGCCAAGTCTTCCATGCCTTCCAGTGAAAGACCCGCGTAAATCAACCCCGTTAGTGCCTCGAAACGTGGCAGACCGGGGCTTGCACTGTGCCAGCGCTTGGACAGAAATGTCGTTTGCTGGGCAAGGGAGCGGTAAAAGGCTGCCGATTGATTACTTTCTTGACTGCGCAGAACAAACAGCGCGTGGTTGATCCAGCGAATAAGTCTACGGCCCGTCAGATCAGGCGTCCAACCGGCACC
>TARA_B110000902_G_scaffold85524_1_pt1 | contig 11967 bp, 9 predicted proteins | sample TARA_B110000902 | Tara Oceans TARA_B110000902 (sample SAMEA4398009) | marine metagenome | biome: Polar Biome; feature: [SRF] surface water layer (ENVO:00010504); material: water (ENVO:00002006), including particulate matter (ENVO:01000060) such as... | depth 5 m | reverse complement strand
GGAACGTTTGAACACTTTACCCTCGGACAGTCCAGCCCCTTCCAACCCCTCCAGTAAGGCCTCCGTTTCTATAGCCTTATTACCTTCAATCGTGATTTCGCTGATTGAAGGACGCTCCTCTACGGTAACAACAAGGACAGTGCCGTCTTTAGCGATATAAATGTTGTCGAAGTTACCGGTACGAAAAAGCGTCCGAATCCCATTGCGAATAGCAGGCCCATCGATACGGTCACCAACATTGATCGGCAATGCAGCAAAAATACTGCCGGCTGAAATTCTTTGCAAACCCTCTACTCGAATATCAGATACTACAAAAGGCTCGCTGGCACTGACCCTAAAGGCAGACAGTGCAACAAGTAAAAAAAGCAGGAAATAACGTTTCATCAAGTTTTTTTTACCAAAGTAATCTATGGCCCAAAGGTACGAGCCGCTTTAATTTAAGTTCAACCTTGTGATTAGGTCACCGTAATACTGTCAGATATCGAGTTGCAGCATTTCATTGCGTAGGTTTGTACGCTATCAATTTAGCTGAAGCACTATTGTAAACGCAATCGATGGTAATTGAGAGTGTCACAACCGAGAGATATCATTATAAAGCGCTAAAATCATGACCCCGACAATAATAAATAACCCGAGTTGATAGCCCAGGACCTGTATCTTCATTGGCACTTCTCGTTTGGTCAACAGCTCAATAAGACCGTAAAGTATATGGCCACCATCCAAGACAGGTATAGGTAGCAAATTGAGGACCCCTAAACTGATGCTAAATAGGGCAATAAAACCCAAATAAGATTCCAAACCTGAATCTGCCGTAGCGGACGCCACTTTAGCAATGGTTATCGGTCCGCTCAAGTTTTTCGGGGAGATTAATCCCATCAGCATCTTTTTTATCGAATCGAGGGTAAATAATGCCATCGAGCCCGTTTTTTCCACTGACTTCACTAAGGAGCCAAATACGCCATAACTGAAATCCCTCAACATACTAGGAGGCCATTCGGGTACCTTAACCCCAAGACCAACCTGCCCGTAGGCGACGCCATCTTCACCGTATAGTTTAGCCGGAGTCAAGAGCGTGGAGTATTCGCTATCGCCCCGCAGGTAGGTCACATCGAGAATTTGTCCAGGACGTGCCCGCACATAATCCACCCACGCCACCCAATCGATAATCTCGCTACCGTTTGCAGACACAATAGTGTCGTCAACCATCAACCCTGCCTTTTGCGCGGGACTAGCTTCAACCACCTGACCAATGGTAGCCAAAATTGCCGGCCGGTAGAGACCCAAGCCCAAACCACCAATAAGATCTCGCGCCTCAGATCCTGCCAACCAGTTATTCAACTCACCTTGTGATTGATAGACAAAGTCTGAATTAGGGTACTTTACAGAAAAGCCAATTGGTCCACTCTCACCGATCCGCTGCAGCAACCGAAAGTGTAAAGCCTCCCACGTAGGAGTTAGCTCGCCGTCGACCGCGATAATTTCTTGCCCTGACTCTAAACTCGCCATTTCTGCTATCGACCCTGGCTCGACGGTATCGATAATCGGCACAACGCCGGTAACACCGCCGGCGAATAAGAACCAATAAACCACAATTGCCAGTATCAAATTCGCCATCGGACCGGCGGCAAAAACAGCAAGACGTTGCCCTACTGGCTTGTTATTAAAAGCATAAGGCTGATCTTTTTCCAGAACATCCTCTTCACGCCCATCCAACATTTTTACATAACCACCCAAAGGAAAGGCGGCAAGAACAAATTCAGTGCCATGCTTATCACTGCGACGGTAGAGTGATGGCCCAAACCCAATAGAAAAACGCAAAACTTTCACACCACAGCGTCGGGCAACCCAGAAATGACCAAACTCGTGGATGGTGACGACTATTCCCAGAGTAAGCAGAGTAATCAGAATTGTTTGTAATAATTCCATAAATTCTTACTGCCTATTGTTAAGCGATTGATAGCGCCATCAGACGCGTATCAGTGTTTCTATGAATCGATTTGCCAAAACCCTGGCACTCGCGTCCTGAGCTTGGACAAGCGCGAGTGTATCTGGTTCAACAATTGTTGTAGCTGCTAGTACATGCTCAATTGTCAGAGGTATGTCAGTGAAACGAATGCTACCAGCCAAAAACGCATCAACCGCTACTTCATTGGCTGCATTTAGCACGGCCATTGCAGTACCGCCAACAGCCGCTGCTTCCGTAGCTAGCCTCAAACAGGGAAATCGCTGATAGTCCGGGGCTTCAAAATCCAAGCGAGCGGTTGCAATAATATCAAGGCTGCCGACACCCGAATCAATGCGATCAGGAAAAGCCAGCGCATGGGCGATGGGCGTTCGCATATCTGGATTACCAAGCTGCGCCAATACCGAGCCATCGGTGTATTCAACCATTGAATGAATAATACTTTGCGGATGGATGACAATATCAATCGTGTCGGCCGTAGTATTAAATAACCAGCAGGCCTCTATTAATTCAAGCCCCTTATTCATCATGGTTGCTGAATCCACTGATATTTTCCGACCCATATCCCAATTGGGATGGGCACAAGCCTGATCAGGAGTAACTGACGGTAATTGTGCTAACGGCAATTCTCGAAATGGTCCTCCAGAGCCGGTTAACAGAATCCTGCGCACCCCCTCCGACACCAAACCTGTACTTTTCCCCGACTGGTATCGCGCGGGCATACTTTGAAATATAGCATTGTGTTCACTGTCGATCGGCAGCAAAGTAGCGCCGCTTGTTTCGACGGCGTCCATAAACAAATGCCCCGCCATCACCAACGACTCTTTATTGGCTAACAACACTTTTTTTCCAGCGGTTACTGCTGCCATCGTCGGAGACAAACCGGCAGCTCCAACAATAGCCGCCATGACAGCAGACACAGCTGCATCGGCGGCGACTTGCAATAGCCCCTTCTCCCCTGACAATACTGCCGTCTCTTTATGACCAAGGGCAAATAGCTGATCTTCTAATTGCTGTGCAGAGCGCTCATCCCTCATAACAGCAAAGCGCGGACTATGCCGCTGTATCTGCGGGATAATGAGATCAACCGACGTGTTCGCTGTCAGCGCATAGGCCCGGTATTTATCGGGATGCCTAGCCAAAACATCGAGCGTGCTCACTCCTATAGATCCAGTAGAGCCAAGGACAGTAATGTTTTGCGGGGATTGAGACATGGACTACCAACCTGCCAATAAAAAGCACAACGCAAACACTGGAGCGGCGGCAGTCATACTGTCCAACCGATCCATCATCCCTCCGTGGCCGGGAAGTATGCGACCACTATCTTTGATACCTTGCTGTCTTTTTAACATGCTTTCCAGCAGATCACCCAGCACTGACGCTAATGCGGTCACCACTACAATCGCTACCACTGCCACCAAACTATGGCGACCACCATCAAATAACCACCATAGCGTAATCACCAAGCTTACACTGGAGATCAATCCACCCCAAAATCCGACCCAAGATTTTCCTGGACTTACCTCCGCCGCCAGCTTGGATTTCCCCCAAGCTTTACCTGTAAAATAAGCGCCTATGTCTGCGGCTGCGACAATACCAATAACCAGAAAGATTAATTCAATGCCATATGGGTGATTACGTAAATAAACGATTGCCATCCATGCCGGCACTAACGTCAAAGCCCCCATCAACATGCGCATTACGCCTGCTCGCCAAATGACAGCGCTGGCGGGAAATCCCCGCACCCATAACAACGCGACGGCCCACCAGAGGCAACCGACGCCCAAAATGTCTCTTATCAGCTCAAACTTTGGTGCTGCCGTTAGTATCTGGCTGTAATAAGCACTCGCAAGGATCAATAAGCCAATCACTGCCGCGTAACCCAATCTGGCAATCACCGAAGACAGCCCTGCCATGGCTGCCCATTCCCACGCGGCAATCAACACCAGGCCACCAAATAAAGCGGCCAGACCGGTAGGTGGCAACCAGAAAAGCGCTGTGCCGATAAAGCTAATTAAAATAATGGCTGTGATGATTCGCTGTTTAAGCATGCCGACTCACCTCCGAGTGCACATCGACGCTTAGGTTACTGTCCGGGGCAATATCAAGCTCAATGCTTTCGCCTTCTCGCCCGCCGTATCGTCGATCCCGGCTTTCAAAGCTGGACAACGCCTCGATCATATCTTGCTCACCAAAATCTGGCCACAACGTCTCGGTAAAAAACAATTCGGAGTAAGCTAACTGCCACAACAAGAAATTACTGATTCGCTGTTCCCCGGCAGTGCGTATGCACAAATCGGGTTTCGGTAGATCGGCCAATGAGATATAGCTGTCGAGCAAAGTCTCATCAATTTCGGATGGCTGCAGCGTTCCAAGCTTGACCTGCTCAGCGATCACTTTCACCGCACGTGCTATATCCTGCTGTCCGCCATAATCTACGGCGATTACCAGTGTCCTCTCACGGTTATTAATCGTGAGCTGTTCGGCCTGCTCCATTTGCTTCAGCAGCCCGGCGCTAAATCGATGTCGATCGCCGATGAATCGTATTCTAATGCCGTCGGCATGGAGCTGTTTGACCTCTCGTTTCAAATAAGAGCCGAATAAGGTCATCAATGCTTTTACTTCAGCCCCCGGGCGCTGCCAGTTTTCGCTGCTAAAAGCGAATAGCGTGACAATTTTTATTCCGTAGCCGTTGGCCAATTCCAATACGGAACGAACTGCCTCCACACCGGCACGGTGTCCGTAAGATGCTGACTTTCCTTGGCGATGAGCCCACCGACCATTACCATCCATGATAATCGCTAGATGACCGGGGACCTTGGTAAATGAATGAGTAGGAGTGGGTTCAGTCATGATGACTATGGCTTTCGCCTAAATTTCCATAAGATCAGCTTCTTTGGCTGACAGTATAACTTCTATCTCGGCGACAAAACGATTGGTAAGTTTTTGTATATCGTCTTGAGCTTTACGCTCCTGATCTTCACTTATCTCTTTCTCTTTCTGTAGATCTTTGATGTCAGCAATCACATCACGACGAATGTTGCGAATAGACACGCGTGAGTGTTCCGCTTCTTTTTTGGCTTGCCGAGTAAAACCTCGTCGAGTTTCCTCGGTAAGCATTGGCATAGGAATGCGAATAACAGTACCTGCAGTTGATGGATTCAGTCCAAGATCCGACTTCATTATCGCCCTTTCAACATCAGGGACAATAGCTTTTTCCCAAGGTACCACAGACAGTGTGCGAGCATCCTCAACATTAATAGCCGCTAACTGACTCAAAGGCGTCTCAGAGCCATAATAATTAACCCGCAGGCCGTCGAGAATACTGGGGTGAGCTCTCCCGGTGCGTATTTTGTTCAAGGCACCGCCCAGCGCTACCAATGTTTTTTGCATTCGCTCCTGAGCGTCTTGCTTCAATTCGTCAATCACTAACTTCCTCCCAACTATTTTGTAAATCGGCAGTCGCAGGTTACCACCTGAACTGACTGCTACTATCCTCTATAACGAGCGTCACTGACCTACTATTATTGCGGCCCTGTCTACTCGCCCTTAATCAAGGTGCCTTCAATGCCACCGTTCACAATATTAAGCAGTGCACCGGCTTTTTCCATTTTAAACACCCGCAAAGGCATACTGTGATCTCGACACAACAATATAGCGGTCAAATCCATTACTTCCAGCTTTTTGTCTAAAACAGCATCATAACTCAAACTATCGTATTTGGTCGCCGCGGGATCAATCATTGGATCAGCGCTATAAACTCCGTCAACCTTGGTCGCCTTCAATACAATCTCTGCTTGCACTTCAATACCGCGCAAACATGCAGCAGAATCTGTCGTGAAGAACGGATTACCCGTTCCAGCGGAAAAAATAACAACCTCGCCTCGTTGCAGCGAACTCATTGCCTTGCGCCGGTCATAATGGTCTACAACACCGCTCATTGGAATAGACGACATCACGCAGGAAACGATATTCGCCCTTTCTAAAGCATCACGCATCGCCAGCGCGTTCATTACAGTAGCAAGCATACCCATATGATCGCCGGTAACCCGATCAAGTCCAGCTTTTTGCAAAGACGCACCACGAAATAAATTACCACCACCAATAACCAGACCGACCTGTACGCCAATACCTACCAGCTGACCTATTTCAAGCGCCATCCGATCAAGAATTTTAGGATCAATCCCAAATCCCTCATCACCCATGAGGGCTTCGCCACTGAGCTTCAGTAATATGCGTTTGTATTTTTTATCTCGAACAGACATAAACTTTCCTTTCAGCAAGTTAGACCGGCTAACCGTAGATGTTAACAGAGCAATCACTATAACAAGCAGATAGAAAAACGGGGCTATAAGCCCCGTTTTTTTTCATTAGCCGTTTAATTGAGCGGCTACCTCGGCGGCAAAATCAATTTCTTCTTTTTCTATCCCTTCACCAACCTCATAGCGAACGAAAGAGACTACCTCTGCTCCCGCATTTTTCGCGAGGTTGCCGATAGTGATTTCAGGGTCTTTTACGAACGCCTGTTCTAGCAAGCTATTTTCCTTTAGGAATTTGTTGATCCGACCGATCATCATTTTTTCAACAATAGCTTCGGGCTTACCTTCCATATCAGGCTGTGCTTTTATGATATTTTTCTCCTGAGTCACTACGTCCTCAGGCATGTCCTCTGGCCTTACGACCTGAGGGTTAACTGCAGCGACATGCATAGCAATGTCGCGAGCCAGCTCAGCATCGCCGCCTGTCAAGGATACCAAAACAGCAATTCGGTTATTGGAGTGAACATAACTACCAACGACACCGTCAGAATCGACGACCTCACTGCGTCGAACAGAAATATTTTCACCAATTTTTTGAACTAAAGCTTCGCGCGCCGCGCTTAAATCGCCCTCCATCAAGACCGCAACGTCAGTTTGTTTCTCTGTAAATACTTTTTCCGAAACCGTTGCAACAAATGCTAGAAGACTTTCATCGCGAGCGGCGAAATCAGTTTCGCTGTTAACTTCTACTACTATGCCATAGCTGCCATCTTCAGCAACCTTAGCAGTAACAATACCTTCAGCCGCAGTACGTCCAGCTTTCTTGGCGGCCTTCATACCACTGTTTTTCCGCATTTCTTCTATCGCCGCGTCGATATCACCGCCCGCTTCGACCAGAGCTTTCTTACACTCCATCATTCCAAGACCCGTACGGTCGCGTAATTCTTTTACCATTGAAGCAGATACAGCTGCCATCTTCATATCCTCCAAAACAGGTCGCTGTGCAATTGCGCGAGGGCAAATAGCAACACGTCATATTAAATCAAGTTGATTAGTGATCTCATTACGACCACTGAAAACCCTTCAAAAAAGGGGGCTAAGCCCCCTTTTTTATCACACAATTTTGCCCTAATTACTCAGCTACTGGAGCCTGCGCTTCAGGAGCCTCAGGAGCTTCAGCTGCGGCTTCAGCCTCAACAGCCACCTCAGCTTCAACTTCTACAAAGTCGTCTTTAGGCACGCTGCCATCAGCTGCTTTTCCAGCGAGAACAGCATCCGCTACCGCTGCGGAGTAGAGTTTAATCGCGCGTATTGCATCATCATTACCTGGGATGACGTAATCAACACCATCAGGATCGCTGTTAGTGTCGACGATACCGATAACGGGAATACCCAAACTATTTGCTTCTTTTATAGCTATCCGCTCTTGATCAACATCAATCACGAACAAAGCATCAGGCAAACCACCCATATCCTTAATACCGCCAATCGAGCGCTCTAACTTCTCCATAGCGCGCGTGCGCATTAGCGCTTCTTTCTTGGTCAGTTTGTCAAAGGTACCGTCGGCCTGCTGGGCTTCCAGATCACGCAACCGTTTAATCGACCCACGAATTGTCTTGTAGTTGGTCAACATCCCACCCAACCACCGATGACTAACATAGGGCTGACCGGAGCGATCTGCTTCTTCACGCATGATTTTACTAGCCGCTCGCTTAGTGCCGACAAACAATATCTTGTTTTTACCGACAGACAGTTTTTGGATCACTGCAAGGGCTTCATTGAACGCCGGAACTGTGTGCTCCAGGTTGATAATATGGATCTTGTTGCGAGCACCAAAGATGTACTGGCCCATTTTTGGGTTCCAGTAACGAGTTTGGTGGCCGAAGTGAACACCAGCCTGCAACATGTCGCGCATGCTTACTTGAGTCATAATTATACCTTTTAAGGGTTAGGCCTCCATATACCCCATCGATCAACTCTGACTTAACAGAGCACCCTGACCTATGTGACGGTATATGTGCGGATTTTAGTGGATTTATTCGCTCAAATTAGGCGGTTATTTCGACGCAGACAATAAACCCCTGATTTGAGAGCGCGCTTTATACCATAACCAAGGAAAAACTGAAAGAATAAATTGCCGACAGGCTACGACTCATCGGCTCTTAAAAGGCAATAGGCCACACCGCTCTCTGATCGTAATATATCCACTTAACGGGTCACAACCACCATACTGATAGTGGTGTCGATGCCGGCGACTTGCCTTTTTATTTAGCCATTGGGCACGAGCTTAGTTTACAATAGCCTAAGATCTGTCGACCGTATTGACGCCGTCGATATTTTTCTAATTATAATCAATAGCTTAGGTGAAAATAGCAGAATGAAAGCTTCGATTAAAACCCCGCAACAGATCAGCAAAATGCGCATTGCCGGCGGCCTCGCCGCAGACGTCTTAGAGATGATAGGGCCGTTTGTTCAGCCAGGGGTAACCACAGAAGAACTTGACAACATTTGCCACGATTTTATGGTCAACACCCAGCACGTCATTCCTGCACCGCTTAATTACAACGGCTTTCCTAAATCGATCTGCACATCGGTAAACGAAGTCGTCTGCCACGGTATTCCCTCAGCTAAAAAAACACTCAAAGATGGCGACATTATCAACATCGATATTACCGTCATCAAAGATGGGTTTCATGGCGATACCAGCAAGATGTTTCACGTTGGAAAATCCCAAAGTCATACTGACAGGCTGGTAAAAATCACTCAAGAATGTCTCTATAAAGCTATTGATATAGTGCGCCCCGGGACAACTTTGGGCGATATTGGTCACATCATTCAAAAGCATGCCGAGGCCAATTATTATTCAGTCGTTCAAGAATACTGTGGTCACGGCATTGGTGAAGTTTTCCACGAGGAACCCCAGGTTCTGCACTACGGCAAGAAAGGCACCGGATTGGTGCTCGAAGAAGGTATGACATTTACTATCGAGCCCATGTTAAATGCTGGTAAACGCCACGTAAAATTGAACAAAAAAGATGGCTGGACTGTTACCACCAAAGACGGGAGACCCTCAGCTCAGTGGGAACACACCATGGGCGTTACCCACGACGGCGTCGAAATTTTTACCGCCAGACCTGACGAACCCTATTTCAAAAGATAACCTAATCTATTCGAGCAAACCCTAACAAATATGAACGAACTCCACTTTTCTATACCCTTAACAGTTTTTGATGCCGATCACTTTGAACAGGCATTAAAATGCTCTAAGTCACCGGTAGCGTTGTTGAAAAAACAAATAGAACGCACCACTGACTACATGCACCAACAATACCAGCAAGGCACTTATATCCGAGACCTGATATCGGCACGCGCTCAGTTTGTCGACCAGCTATTGAAAAGCAGCTGGCCGCTGTTCTCACTGGATGCTGACTCTGACATCTGTTTGATTGCTGTTGGCGGCTATGGCAGAGGCGAACTACACCCTCACTCCGATATTGATCTGTTAATTCTGCTAAAAGACGAAGCTGCGTTTGAACGATTACAACAGAAAATCAGCGGCTTTGTTACGCTGCTCTGGGATACTAACCTCGACATTGGACACAGCGTGCGAACGGTAAGCCAGTGCAAAAATGAAGCAGAGAATGACATCACGATTGCGACCAATTTGATGGAGACTCGTCTGCTCAATGGCTCGGACGAACTCTATCAAACCATGATTGCAGAGTCCGGACCGGATAAAATCTGGCCGAGCCAGACATTTTTCCGAGCAAAGTGGGATGAACAGATCAAACGCCACCAAAAACATGGCAACAGTGAATATGTATTAGAAGCAAATGTAAAAAACTCCCCGGGAGGTTTGCGCGACATTCAAATGATAGGCTGGATAGCAAAGCGACATTTTGACATCAAAAAAATTGAAGAACTGGTTAATCTAGGATTTTTGCGCAAAGAAGAAATGGACATACTCAACCGCGGCATGGATTTCATGTGGAGAGTACGCTACGCACTGCACATGATTACAGGACGAGAAGAAGACCGCCTGCTGTTTGATCACCAACGGACGCTGGCAAAGATGTTTGGCTACGAGGATGATGATGCCAAAATGGCAGTCGAACAGTTTATGCAATATTACTATCGCTGGGCTTTATCTCTCGGCGAGCTAAACGATGTTTTAATGCAACACTTTGATGAAACCATTTTGCGTGCCTGCGAAGCCGAAAATATCTATGAGATTAATCAGCGCTTTCGTGTTCGCAATGGCCATATTGAAGTCACCAACGATAAAGTCTTTGAGCGAACGCCCTCTGCCCTCCTGGAAATTTTTGTTCTGATGGCACAAAACGACAGTATTGATGGCGCTAGGGCTTCGACGATCAGGCTCATTCGGAAGTATCGAGATCTAATAGATGATGATTTTCGCAACGATCCCCGTAACGTGCGATATTTTATTGAAGTTCTGAGGGCTCCTTCTCAGGTTGCGTTGCAATTGCGCAGAATGCTTCGCTTTGGTGTTCTGGGGAAATATTTACCAGAGTTCGGTAAGATTATCGGCCAGATGCAACATGATTTGTTTCACGTACTTGCCGTCGACGCACACACGATGGAAGTCGTTAAGAACATGCGTCGCTTCCAATACCCTGAATCGCAGAAAAAATTCCCCGTTGCCTCACGAATTGTCAAGCGTCTGCCAAAAATTGAACTTCTGTATATATCGGGTTTATACCACGACATTGGCAAAGGTCGTGGGGGCAATCACTCACTACTAGGAATTGCTGATGCCCGACTTTTTTGCGAGCGTCATGAGTTTGGCAACCGCGATACTAATTTGGTCTGCTGGCTGGTTGAACATCATTTATTAATGTCCTCGGTCGCCCAGCGTCAGGATATTTCAGACCCCGATGTTATTAATAATTTTGCCACCAAGATAGGTGATGAAAACAGGCTCGATTATTTGTATGCGTTAACGGTAGCTGATATCAACGCTACCAACCCTAAGCTTTGGAACAGCTGGCGCGCCTCCTTATTACGCCAACTCTACGTTGAAACCAAACGAGCCCTTCGTCGCGGGCTGGAAAATCCCGTTGACAAAGCCGATTGGATAGCAGACACCCAGAGCGCGGCGATCCGACAGCTGGAAGCCATGGGGTTCATCGATGATGAAATTCGATCAGTTTGGGAAAAGACAGAAGAAGATTATTTTTTGCGCGAAAAAGTAGAGGATATCGTTTGGCACACCGAGGCTATAAGCCAGCATGTTGATTCTTCGGTACCGCTAATTTTGCTAAAGGAAAGTGGCGACCTTCAATTTGAAGGAGCAACCCAGATTTTTATTCATACTCAACAAAAAGACAGTTTATTTGCAATAGCCGCATCAGCACTCGAGCAACTGAATTTAAGTATTCAGGATGCTCGTATCTACCGTTCAGGCTCTGGTTTCACGCTCGATACCTTTTTTGTACTGGATAGTAACGGAGAACCTATTGGCAACGACCCGGAACGTATTGATGAAATTCAATCGTTACTGATGGAACACTTGATCAATACGGATTCATCCCTTGATATCATGCAGTGTCGAACACCGCGACAAATGCGTTTATTTTCAGTACCCACTCGCACCACACTCTTCACCGATGTCGCTGGCGGGCATAGTGTTCTGGAAGTACTGACGCCTGACCGACCAGGCCTATTGGCGAGAATCGGAAAAATATTCCTCGACTACGACATCAAATTACTCAATGCCAAAAT
>TARA_B110000902_G_scaffold153794_1_pt1 | contig 11995 bp, 9 predicted proteins | sample TARA_B110000902 | Tara Oceans TARA_B110000902 (sample SAMEA4398009) | marine metagenome | biome: Polar Biome; feature: [SRF] surface water layer (ENVO:00010504); material: water (ENVO:00002006), including particulate matter (ENVO:01000060) such as... | depth 5 m | reverse complement strand
TCTAGATTTGTGTTGTACGTCTTAGTCTGGTTCCCAAGGTTCGTGTTGTAGGAATCCTTCTGAAACTGTAGATTATCTTTGGCGATGCCAATCGATTTCAAGGCAGTGTACATTTTAGCCATGCCACCAACACCCTGCATAATAGATCCAAGACCATCGAGGTTCATACCACCTTTTACACCAACACCTTGTGCGTTGTATGAAGGTGCATCAAAAAGCATCTTCTGTAATCCTGTCTGGTTACCATTCGCACCAGCTTGCCAACCAAAATCACTGTTACCAATGTTAGCAAGCTGAGAAGATGTTAAAACCTGGCCAGCGTTACCCGGGATCATAGATGAATTGAACGTATCTGGGTTGAAGGTTTTCTCGTTGTTCCCCCAAAGATTACTATTATTGAACATATCTTCTCCGTTATCCGTTTGCTTCTGGTAATTTCAGACTGATCTCTACAAAGTCGTGAATCAGTGAATGATCTATCTCAATGATATCTGATCCGGTGAGTAGAGTACGTCTGAGGAAAATTTCACTGGGCTCGGACGTAACATTTCTGTTGTCTAAGTTATCCTGTTGTAAGAACATTAGCGGATCTAGATCAACATCGCTATACCCTAGCTCATCCATCCGCTTGATAATCTTCTGAATATCATCTTCATATTCTTCTGTTGCCTCCGCCATATCACTCTCGATACCAGAGATCTTGCTGTTGGCGTAACCTGTTACACCAGTGGCTACTGAATCGGTCATACCGATCAGATTGTCCACCCGCATAAACTTACCCCAATCCATAGAGAAGCTACCTGTTTGCTGGTAACTAGCCGACATATTCATGACTATAACAGACACGACTGCGGCAATAAGTTTGCCCCACTTCTCACCAAACACCTCAACGGATACTACGCTGATAACCTGTGTAAGGACAATTGCAGCAATCGCGTTTGCAACTGCACCAGCAATGACGGCGGCCAGAGAACCAGCAGTGAAACCAAGAGTTACACCTACAGCTGCATTGGCCCCAAGCAAACCAATAGCAGGTCCGAATATAAACCCACCTATTACTACAAGAATTATTGAAAAGATTATTCTAAAGATGCTTTTCTGATACCACTTGGTTTTCACCACTTGGTATGAATTCAGAATGATTATCCTGTTGGAGTTTGCCAGCTCGTTTGACCATGACAGAGGCATATTCTGAATTGTAGGGTAGTGCATTGGAACCACGAACCCGGACATATCTGGGTCTTCTAAAGCTGCTTTGGTGGTTATCTGTACACTCTTACCTTGGTAGATGCGATTGATGTGGGTCATACCAATGACGTCTAGATAACTGTAAACATTATCAGATACCTGCCAGTACAATCGACTATAATAACTACCAGAATATCCCATATTAATAGGACCTTGAAGGAAGTTTTGTACGCTAGGAGGTACCTCAGGTGTCGCATATATATTTACCCACCACATATCATTTACAGTTGCTCCGGCCTTACCTTGACCAACGCCAAAGCTCTCCGTAATGGACTCCCATTCAATCGACGTATTATATTTTATGATGGTGTTATTATGGGTGCTATTAAGATCAAGCTTTGTGATCCGCCTTGATCCAGTGTTAGCGTCGTTTTGATACTGTATAAGTGTTTTCATGAACTCATATATGTATCTACGACCCTCTCTTTCTTCTGTGTTCAGCTCAATACCGAATGTCACATAAGCATGATCGATGTCACCGATTGATGGGTTATCTTCGATGCTGGCAAGAATCTCCACCAACTCTCCACCAGTTGCTCTGTTGTAAGCTACAGCGTGACTGTCATAAACGTCTGTATAGTCCGCATGGTCTATGGCTTTGTTGTTATACCTGAGTGGGATAAATGGGTAAAATTCAGGAACTGCTGCAGGGGTCACCTGAAGACTATCTAGGTCAGTATTACCTGATCCCATCTCATAGATGAACATATCATCTTTTCGTGCAACCTCTTGCCGTATCTCCTGAGACCAAAGCTGAGTCTCCCAGTATTCTTCGATCTGTTCTGTACTTGTGGTGACAGTCTGATCTGGGTCAGAGACGTCAACAGTATCTACTACGATGATCCTGTGCTTCTTCCATATGGTAAGCTCTTGATCCTCATGGAGTGTGGTTTCCTGGCTACTGTCTGTGTAACCCATGGCAGCCATGCGTGAGTGTACACCTAACGCATCATCTACAGATACATCCGCAGTGGATGAAGAGCTACTTTCTGTATCAGGGTCTGTTGTGTGATCAACTGTTGTGACTGTCGTTGTTAGGGTCTCGACAATAGTCTCAGGGACATATGAGTCCTGTGCCCATACTGGATCAGCTCCTGAGAGATCTGGATCAGCTGTAAGGTTCAACACTTTATCATCGGTAACCGGTGTTGCGTAAACCTTCTCACTCACCGTACTGTAATACGCATATAGGTAGTCAGAGCGGGCCTTAAAGTCGCTGACAGTTATGAGCTCTTCTGAAAGATCCTCATAAATAATCTTCATTTTGTCAGTGGTATCATCATAATCAGAGTACCAATCTGACTGGTACAGATCAAAACGGTTTGCAAGAAAGTACCGCTCTGCAAATATGGAGATCTCGGCATTGTCAATAAATGCCATACTGACTTCGATCACCCCTTCCACGGGTGTCGGTATAAAGCTCTTAATAGTCTCTCCGTGGGTCTCTGTTAGAAGCTGGCGGTTGGTTGTACTTCCGCTTACCTGACCTTCTGGATAATGATTATTAGACCAGCGAAAGAAGCCCCTCTGAGCCATAATCGGGCCGTGTAGTTGTGACTCGACAAGACTATCAGCAATGCTCGGAACATTCGTTAGAACGCCCCGAGCTACTGTTGATTTGAGATAGTTGATACGAGAATCTTCCTCGCCAGCCATATTGTAGGCTGTTGACGCCACGTAGACCTTTGTGGATGAAGAAAACAAACCCATAATAGACTGCTCCTTTTATGGTGCGGGTGTTCCTAGACCAGAGCCCTCACGGATTGAATTCATCACCTTGTCGACCTCAGCATTAAGGAAGTTATCGGGTGCTTCGAGGTTCTCGTTAAGTGTCTTCTGGACTGTCCAGCTATCAGAAAACAGCTTGGCAATTTTGAAGGATGAGTCCTTCTGGTAGCTGTCAATTTGCTGTGTATAGAGCTCTTTCTGCTTACCGGCTGTACCCACAATCGGTGTACCATCTGTACGAGTGTTAGATGTATCTGCTCGCTTGGATTCAACCTGCTCAGACGTCAGGCAGTATTTTGCATCTTCACTTGCTAACTGCATCTTCAGAAGAGCCACTTGACCTTCTGCAGCTTTAGCTTGGTGTTGGGTCGTAACCAGTGTGGCTTTACCGATCTCCAACTGTACGATGGCTAATACAGATTCAGTCTCTGCTTTACGTGCTTGCGCTTGAACCAGAACACCATTCCAGTAAGATTGTTCCCGCCCTAAGAGGAACTGCACACCTGCTGACATAGCACCACCGGTGAGCTCTGTGTATGCCTTGGCGTAGTCAGCCCCAGTAAGACGCCCTTCTTCGTATTCATCCTTCAGGTGGGCCTTAATAGAAGACATGATTGCATCAAACGAACCGTCTCCTCCGACACTCTGTGTTGTCAGGTCGGCGTTCGTAAGGGAATTTACATCAGCATAGAGTGGGTTGTCAGTTTGGCTTGGTAGGTCAAACTTCGCATCGGTCCAGTCTACTGCCGGAAGAACATAACTAGAGCCTTCACCGAGGGTGTCATAAAGGTTCTCACCTAAGGTATCTGCACCGCAAGTTGATGTTAATGGCATGTGGTATTCTCCGAGTATTACACAGATATGGAAGTAGAAAGGGGACCCTAAGGTCCCCTCCCAAAGCTGGTCTTATTAGTCGTTTCCGTCTTCAAGACGGCTTGACGCTTCTTGTCGATCACCCAACTGCTTAAGCTCTTCCGGAGTCAATGGATCAAGAACCTCCAGAGCAAACTCAGGGACCATACGAGTAGTATGGACAATCTGGCCATTCACCTTCTTGGTCTTAACTTGCTGGAACTTGCGGGATTTCATGTTGTCAAAAAGAACCTGTGGAAGGTGGTAACCATTGTCAGTCTTTTCACCAAAGGGAACAAACTTACGAACTGTTCCCAAGAAGCGATTTGCAATAGTTATGACCTCACCTTCCAAATCACTTTTGGTAGGGTTCATATTTGTGATACGACAACGAACCAATTTCATTTTTGTCTTGTACAAGTTGTCTCGAATTGCCTGCTCGCTTTCAGCCTTCGTCTTACGCTTCGCTACGACGACGTCTTCTTTTACTTCTTCATCTTGTGTGGGGGGATTCATGTGGTTCTCAATCTTAACCTTCAGGGAGTCTACCCCGATGTTACTTTTGTATTGAATACCAATGATGTCTGCTCGCTTCTTCAAGAGCGAGAGCTCATCGGAGGGGGTTGCTGTCATCTGTGGTTCGGCTTCATTGGTGGCTGCGGTTTGCTCGTTCATAGGAGTCCCTGACTTCAGTATTTTTTATGGTGTAAGGGGCCCCTATAGGGACCCCTCTCAGTCACTCAGTAATTACTGACGTGCGACTGTTTTGATCAAAGCAAGACGCTCAGAACGCATGATCAATGTACCGTAGTACCACTTGATCGAACTGAAGCCTTGCTCACCGAATGGATCTGTACGGTCAGCAGTCTTCTCGCCTGGCATCTTGGTGATGATCTTGAACTTCACTGTTTTACCATCAGTCTGGAAGCCGATGGTTGTGAAGGACTCAGCACCAATGGTCAGCATTGGGAAGACATCGTAGTTACCACCCGTTGCACGGTAACCAGGATTAGAGGCTACTGCGGCTCCTTCGCCTGCCCAGTGAAGCATCTCAGGAACAGAGACGATACGGAACTGATCCACTGTACCGATTTCACCGTTCAAGGGTGTACCTGCATCAGCATACTGGTTCAAAGGAATGAACGCAGCGTTGCCAAATGGATCAGTCATGGCCTTAACAGTGCTCTCAAGCTCTGTACCGATATACAACACACGACCAGAATTGATCGTCTTTGTATCGATCATACGCGAACCAGTGATGACCTTAGTCTGCATTGGTGAGCGGTTGTCTTTCAGAGTCGTATGCAGACGCTGCAAGTCATCGTAATCAACAATGGAAGGTGTACCACCTTCTGCAGTCATCTCTGCGTCAGTTGTAGCTGCGCCAGAGTAAACAATGACACCAGCACCGGCCAAAAGATCCATTTGCAGGATAGCTTCTGACATCTGCGTAGCACCAGTAACCAGTTCACGAGACAAGTGCTCATAGAGCATTTCGTCTGTGTCAAAGTCGAACGCTTCCTGAGTAAATTCAGTGAAGAAACCCAGTTTAACAATAGAACCCTCACGCTCTACACGTGTAAAGCCAACACGGTTAACGCGACCACCGGTCTCGCTCAGAGTTGGCATACGGCTTGTGATCGTACCAACGTCACGGCTGGAACCGTAAAGGTTACCATCAGCCATTGCAGAACCAGCGGCATCAAGGCCTTGGTCGTTGATGTTGCGATCATCAAGCAAAGGAATGTACTGAAAGACTTTGATCGTCTTACCGAAGTTCTTTGGCATCGCCATTACATCAGCAAGAGGTGTGAAATACATCTCTTTCTTTGCATCGATAATGGCTTTTTTGTGCCATTTGAAAGTGTTGAATTGCGAACCTAGTGTGGAAGCAGTGCCTCCAGCTGGGTCGTTGTACATGTTCATTGCGTCGGGCATTTGCCGATTTCCTCAATATTTACGCAGGTCTGTTAAGATCCTGATGCGTATTGTTTCTCAAATTCCTCGTCAGTCATTGACAGGGGATTGAAGTCCTCTTTGGCTTTTTTGGCCGGGTTGGACTTTGGAGCTGAGGCTGCTTTAACTTTGTCGTTGTTTGACACTGCGTTCCGCTTTGCGGTGCTGGTCTTAACGACACGCTGGGTGGATTTCTGAGAAGGGTCGTTGACCTTATTCTCGTCCGTATCCAGTTCTCTGAAACTGCCTGCTTTTGTCATCTCTTCGCCTACTTCCTTGTAGGCTTGGATGAATGGAACACCTTGGAGATTTCCGAGTGTCTGGCGTCTCTCAATTTCAGTGGTGATCTGGTCAAAAACGCCAGATTCCTTTTGAGTAGTGAGGACACGCATAATGTTCGGATCGGCCCAGATAGCGTCTTTGCTTTTTCGATCCCAACTGGAATTGATAGAAGCGACCACTTCTTTACCGGCTGGATTGGAGGCAACCTCTTCCAGCGTGGATGTGAACCGGTACTCTTCATCTGTAACACGTCGATCTTTGGACTTGTAAGAAGAGTCCGCAGACGTGTCGATATCCATAGGATCGATGCCTGAGTCTTTAATGAGCTTGTGGATTGCAGCAGGATCTCGTTTATCTAAGTCAATTAGATAGCTGAGTTTCTGCTCGTCCATAACTCCATGGTTCTGTAACATCCTTACAGTCTTAAGATGAGGTTGCAAACCCTGCATTTTTTTCGTGTAATTCGCACCCTGTTGAGCCAGCTGGATCAATTCTTCGGGACTTTGGATATTCACAACCTTGCCGTTCGCTTTGAACGGCTTCATCATGCTGTCGTATGCGGCCTTATAATCGAAGCCCTCATCACCTGCTTTTGGGGCAGCAGCCTCCGGTTCTGAACCAGGAGCCTCACCCTCATCAACGACATCCTTGTCTTCAGAAGGAGCTTCAGAGTCCTTATCAGCCTCCCCTTCTTCCTTGGGCGCTTCCTCCTCTTCAGAAGTACCCTCTTCTGTATCGTCAGGTTCAGACGTATCTTCAGTTGATGTATCTTCTTCTTCTGTGGTGTCCTCAGGGACCTCACTGGTCTCCTCTACCGGTGCCTCCTCTGCAGGGGACTCCGGCATGATATCAATATTGGAGAAGTCTTCATCAGACATGTTTGCGAAGTCTTCGTCACTCATTGTGGTTTGTTCATCGGCCATGCGAATTACTCCTCACTTCCGGTGTTGTCAAAAACCTCGACACCGTCAGCCTCTTCACGCAACTCGTCGAGAGTTTCTTCGTAATCAGCGATACTGTTTTCTGCGATAAGGGACATCTGTACAATCGTCTGCAAGTACCGCTTGAGGGACGCAGTACCATGCAAATCACGAACGACACATTTCCGTAATTCTTCAGAGATGTTGGGATCGCTACTCATACCTGCAAGACGAAGAGTCTCGTCTTTGAAGTAACCCTCAAGAATAAGCTCTTTGAAGATGGGATCTTCTGCAAGCTTTAGGGCTTTATCCCCTTTGGTGACGAGTGCTCTTGCATCTTCAATGCTAAGTTCAGTCTCTTCGATTTGTTGATCATGTAAACTCTGAGCCATGTTGGTTCCTCAGTTCCTTTCGGTGGTTGGATAGATCAGTAGCCCCTGTAAGGGTTCTTCAGTAGCCCCTGGAAGGGTTCTGTTGCTGACCTTCGGTGAGTGCGTTGTATCCAACCGCTGCCTCAATCTCTGGCCGAGTCTCCTCGGCTTTTTGTGGTGTTAGGAGAGACTTGGTAACTGCCAAATCTTGGTTCGCCTGTGCCTGTGACTGGGTCTTTTGCATGTCACGGCTGTGGGTCGTACCTGACTCCGTCTCCACAAATTCTAGCTCTGCGTTGTCCGCTTCAGCTTGGAGCTTGTTGGCTCTAGCTTTACGTTCCAGAACGAGTGCTTTCATCTCTTCGATTTCCATCTCAAGCTTAGCAATCTCGAGCTCTTTAGCTTTCTCCATCAATGGGTCAGGCTGAGGCTCATACGTCTCAATATTGTTTGCCAGTACAGGCATACGCTTGAGCCTTGCGATGTCAGCCAAGATCATACGACTCATCGCTGGGTCCATATCAGGACCCATTGTCTGCAACATAAATCCTAAATCTTTGGCTTTTGTCTCATCAATTTCAGAGGTGTTAATGTCGACTTTGAGGTCAAACTTACCTGCAAGATCTTCACGCTTAATGGTGACAAACTTCTTGTTTGTAACGCGAATAGTCTCTTCCTCTGAAAGGAAGACGGCGTTCATAGCTGTAATTTTGATACCGATGTCGTTGATACCTTTTGCCAGACGACGGAGGATATTCATCTCACGCTTGGCAGCCGCATCCATCATACCACCAATACCTTTGGCGACTTCACCATAAGCATCGCCTGAGAGGCCGCCTGAGAACGATTTGACCCCGGACATAGCCTCAGCTTCCTGGTTCTGCATCTGCGTCATTGTCAGGGCTGAATTGGGGATCTCAGGATATGTGTGTTGATAGACTGCAAGCCTTGGATCACCGTTACCAGGGTTGAACTCATAATCACCCCCTGCATCGAAACGACGCTTGTTGGTAACGTCAAGGAAACCCTTGGCTGTACCGGTCTGACTGTTTGCAGAGCGACCCAAGAGATCGATCATACCACGCATAGTAGCGCCTAGGATCAGCTGGTTGTCTTCTAGGAGTTCTGCATCAGGCTCACCGTAGACGGACTTCTTGACCGGCATATAGGGCACAACGATAAACGGAGGTTTCTTGTCTGGAAAAGGGTTCTCTTCCATGCGGATCATCACATCACCGATCCAAGACGCAAGGATAGGAGTTAGCTCTTCATTGCCATCCACATCGTACATACCCCAGTATTCATAAACGACAACAGGAGAGCGTAGGTCATCCTTGAGAGAGAAGTCATCAGGAGTCTCTGTTGCGTGGTCTGGTTGAGACAGAACCTTATTGCCTGACCAGTTTACAGCACTCAGATTGGTGTAGCGTCCATCCTTCTTGAGGGCAGCTTTCGTTGTCTCATAGCTCAGGATTACAAACTTGGCTTTCTCAATGTCACCTTCACATGAAGGATCGATGTAGATGTTCTCATAATCGATAATACTGATTGTGGGTTTGTTTACGTTTACAGTCTCTTCTTCAACTTCTTCTGTCATAAACTGACCGAATTCATCGACAGCTTGTTGAACCAGAACAGGTACACCTGACTCATCAAAGTAGGAGACTGCTTCTTGAAGCTCTTCGGGAATATCAAGGAATCCTCGTGGATTCTTATCTCTGAGATCGAGAGCTTCTTTGAGGGTGTTTACATCCTCTTCACTCTCTACTTCCAAATAGTTCCATACAGGGGCTTCAACTGTATTGGTATCAACGTCACGTTCCCAACCAACACGAACAACGACAGAACCCTCATCAACAGCGGTTCTAACGTAGTTGTCGATAAAGCTGATTTTATTGAGTTTGGTGTCGAACTGCCAGTTTAGGACAAGTTCGTTTTGTGCTGCTGATTGTTCATCTTCCCATGTCCGTGGATTAACATCGAAGAGTTTCTCAGTTGAAAGGAAAGGCTCAGACAAAGCAGAATAACGCCATTCATTTTGACGACGAACAAGCTTCGGTTGTATCTCAGAACGGCCTTTAACCTTCTTAGGTTTTGAGGAAGCAGTCGCGTTTCTGATAGAGTTCCATCGTTGGACATTCATTGAGTGTACATCGTGGCTTGATTTACATGCAGACAGATCATCTTTGAGATCCATAACGGATGGTTCTTTTGCCCACTCAGTGAGTTGCTTCAATTCAGTACCATCTGTTACTGATGGTACTTCTTTTCCGATGGATACTTCACTGCTTCTCATTAGCTTCCTCGACTACTACCAAAAGATCATTTTGTTCTTGGGATAACATCGCATTATCTTGATGTAGCTTTTTCGTCAACCTATCAACCTGATATATCATTTGATCTGTATGCGGTATCTCTGTGATATTACTAGATACTACCTTCACCAAACCCAGCAGAAAGGGCTTCCAAAGCTTCTAGACACTTAACTTGTGCTGGACCAATGAAGCCATCTGCCAGTGCATCTGCGCACTCCTGACGATCTGTGAACGTCCTATCAGCTACGACGCTTTCGCTCACCTTGATCCCGCAGCCGCTCAATGATGTCATCATGATCACTAGGGTCAACAGGAGGAAGGTGGTCCATACGTTCATGTGTTTGCTCATTAGCTTCAACCTTCTCTAGTTTGTTCTTGGTGTTGGCGTCTTTACGACCTTTGAAATATGCTGTGGCAAATGCGACGACGGCTGCAACAATTGCTGCTGCGTATGGAGCCAAATCAAACATGTTTGTCTGCCCTTGCGTTACGCCATTTATCAAAGCCAAAGTAGGCTTCTGAGATCAGTAGTGAGACCATCGCAACAACGTCTGCGTTCTGATAAACTACTGAGGCTGTTGAGTCCGTCATGTAACCACTTGTGACTGCAGCCAGGGCTAACAGACGAAGAAGTACCCGGGTAAAGAGGGGTATATTCATGTTTTAATCTTTCTCTAATAACGGGAAGCCGTGGATGATTTTGTCGTGCCAGCCACCGCTTTCGCGGTAACTGACTCCGACCATCTCTGACGGGCTGTCATATAGGTTTTCGTTTGAGTGACGATCTGCTGGACAAATTGCTCGAACCTGGATCTTACGCATCCCGGTGAAGTCCTGGACAAGATCGTGGTGTAAGTGTCCGTTCCATAAGTCACGACACGTTGTGCGTCCCCATGCACCTGCGTATTTGTTTGCAAATCCTAACACGAGATCAGCGGGCTTCTTACGTAGGTCTCCGTGGTGACCGCCAATGAAGTTTTGACCCCACTCGTGCATGAAGAACTCGATACCATCGCTGTCGATAATAACCCGATCATCTTTACGGTAACGCTGCTTCAATGCAGCCCTAAGTATGCGAGCTGTGTTGGGGTCGTGGTTACCACGTAATGCTTTGTAAATAACGGTTTCGCTACGTGTTAATGCTTTTTCAATCATCTCCACTGTAATTTCTACAGCTGCGTCTGTTGTGTCGTCATATTCCATATCCACTGGCAAAGGATGCTTTGATTGTGGTGTCAGGTTTGATGGATCATCTTGGTGAGAGAAGTCCCCACCATTTAAGATTATCGTACACTCGGCAGCCGGTAGCCTATCAACAACGTCATCAATACCGTGACGTAGCCTGTCAATCGCATCTGCTGTTCCGTAATCACCAACTCGCATGGACAGGTGTACGTCGAACACAGGTACAAAGTTACGTAACTCTCTGGTCGTTTGTACGATCCGTTTGATAGCAGGTGCAGGACGGATCTTCTCCATCTTCTCGGCTATACGCTCAGCTATGTTTTCAGGAGTTTCTTCTATGTCACTCTCTGCACGCCAGTACACACTGTCACTGGTTCCATCATCGTTCTTGATCTTACGCCAACCAGCTTTCGCTGTGCCTACAGAAAGACCACTATGTAGGATTGCATCTCTTTGACCCCGAGGTATTTCCCTCAAAGCCTCTAAAGCTTTTACCCGATTACGTAGAGTTGACCTAGCTATCCCAAGAGCTTCTGCTGCATCTCTCTGTGTGTCGTATTTTGCAAAGGCTTCTTCCGCCTCAATTAATTTTGGGTCATCAACACTAGAAAAACCAGGACTACTCATTTAGTATCTGCCCCCAAATGAGCTTACAAGCTGACCCAAGAAGGTTGTAAGCAACTTGTAGATTGAGTCTTCTTTCGGTTTGTTGCGCTCTGCGAGGACACTGTCCCACCACAGACGGGCATTGAAACCAGGGCACTGAGTGGCTGCCCCTGGCATGTCACGATGACCCTCAACGATTGAACCAACGAAGCGACACTGCAGTCGATCAATGACCTTGATCATTGTAGCAATCTGCTCTGGGGTACGACTGTCAAATCCTAGATTGGTATCTGAAGCACTGACACCACCCTCATAGCAAATACCGATGGAAGTATCATTCTCACCCTTAGAGTGGGCACCCTGCTCGAACCGTCCCGGCTCTGAAAGATCTCGTCCGAACTCTTCAGACCCGTCTTTACGTATGTAGATGTGATACCCGATCTCGTTGAAACCACGTTTCCTGTGCATTCTGTCGATGTCGGTAGACGAGTAATCATGCTCGATGGGAGTGGCTGAGTAGTGGATTACGAGT
>TARA_B110000902_G_scaffold104878_1_pt1 | contig 12036 bp, 12 predicted proteins | sample TARA_B110000902 | Tara Oceans TARA_B110000902 (sample SAMEA4398009) | marine metagenome | biome: Polar Biome; feature: [SRF] surface water layer (ENVO:00010504); material: water (ENVO:00002006), including particulate matter (ENVO:01000060) such as... | depth 5 m | reverse complement strand
GCTCTACTTATCATTAATACTTTAATCATTATTTCTCATTTTTAGAAGCTTAGCTGGTACCCCGCCATAAACACCATTTTGCATATAAACCCCCTCTTTGACAACTGCTCCCGCAGCAATTATCACTCCATTTTCTATAATAACTCCATCTAAAATAGTCGCTTTAGAGCCTATCCAACAATCCTCTCCTATAATAATACCTTTCCTATTGACTCCTTGATCCTTAATTAACTGTTTAGTGTTTGAAAAATTATGATTCTCAGAATGAAGGCTCACAAAATTTCCAAATATTGTATTGTTGCCAATTTCAATACCTCCCGCGCAACCAAAAAAACCATGTGTACCTAAACCCACACCAGATCCTACTTTTATTCCTTTTCCTATGTCTTTATAAGTTCCAGAGCATATTATTGTTGTATTCATTCCTAATGAAGTATAATCCCCTAACATAAGACCATTTGAAGAAAGTGCATCTAAATAACAATTTCTTTCAATCAAAACCCCATTACCAACACTGATTTTTGAAACACATTTTAATACACATTTTTTCCCAACAAGAAAAACTTTACCTTTATGCAAAAGGTTCCAATAAAAAAATCCTCTGACAAGCATTAGAAATTTTTCAAATGATAAATTAAATAAATATTTAAGAGGTATTTCTTGGTCAAAAATAAATTCCTTTTTCTTTATTTTAGTTATTGCTTTGTTTAAAAGGTTTCTAATCATTTTTGAGAAATTTGATACTTTGATATTTAATACTCTGTTTAATACTAGAAAACATTATAAACATCTGAGCTAGCCAAAATTTTAAAAGAGTTTCCTTTTTAAATATTTTAATAATAGCCTTTTTATGATTTCTAAAGCGAAGAAGTTTCATTTCTTTAGAATCTTCTGTAAAAACAGATAAATCATGTTTCATAACATAATCTAACACAAAAAAATATTCGTTGTTTTTTTCATATTGAATCATAAAATCTGTGTCCACACCATACAAATCTAAATCTTCATTAAAACAAGGGTGCTTGTCAAGCAAATAATTCATTCTTATTGCCATTCCACTTGTAATAGCTAATTTGTTTAAAGACTTTATAATTCCATGTGTTTCATTTTCCCAGTGTCTTCCAGTTACTAAAAATCTATTTGCAGGGCTAAAAATTAAGTTTCCAGCTTTTACTATTGGCAAAAATAAGTTTATGTTTTTATTTTCGTTTTGAGCAAATTTTAATTTTAAAAAAAAACCTTCATCTACCTCACTATCGTGGTCAAACAAAACTAAAGAGCCATATTGACTGTTATTTCTATAAATAGAATTATAAATCTTGGCTAAAGACACATTCTCGGGTGTATGTTTATATTCAAAATCACTAAAATTTTTAAGTATTTCTAATTCTTTAAGGCTTTGTGTGTTTGGACTATTATCCCATATGACTACTTTGGTGTTTATATTATTTAAATACTCCTTTATTAATATTAGCGAATTGATAGTAGTTGATTCACTGATTTTTAGTTTATATAAAACTACCGCTAATAAAATATTACTGTTTTCTAATTTCATAATTTTTGTATAGATAATAAAAAGCAATAAAATAAAAGAAACGAATAGGCGCAGAACCTATGTTGTAGTGAAAAAACGAAATGTAAACAAATGCGGAAAAAGCACCTAATAACCCAATTGCTAAAAAAGAATGTTCATTTAATATAGTTTGATGAAACCTATTCACAGATTTTAAAATATTTAAATGTAGTTTAAAATAAAATATAGAAAAAAGACCAAAGGCAAACATAGCGGAGATAATCATAGAATCATAATTTATAATGGCTCTATAGGAACCAAGTCCTAATCCTATAAAATTAAAATCCTTAAACAATTCACTGTATTGCTTTAACCTACCTACAGAGGATGCATCGCCAAATTTAAATAAAATTAAACCAATAAAGGTTATCCCTACTAAAAACAAAGGTAATCCAATAATAACATAATTTTTAATTTTTGTTTTTCTATTAAAATAAATTATAAAAAATGTGATTATGAAGAAAATGAAGCCGGCCCTCACTTGAGCTAAGTATATCCCGAAAAAAGTAATAGCAAGCATTATTAATACATTAATTTTTCTTTTAGAATATAAATATTTACCCATTAAAATAGATCCAATAACTCCTAAAAATTGGGCGAAAATAATTGGACTAACAAAAAAGCTCGTAGCTCTTATGTTGCTATTTCTTATCACATTAAACCACCTTGGCAAAATGTGGTCGTCTCCAAAATACTCGTAAAACCACAACGTTTTTTTTAATATTGTACCTGCCTCAGATCGAAAATCCTTTGAAAGAAAAGTTAGTTGGTCTCCATTAAAAAATTTAAACAAAAGGTTTTGGCATAATGCAAATAATACTAGAATTAAGAGTGTTGTTTTAAGGAATTTATAAAAAAATGATATGTTTACATTTCTAAAACCATCGTTTAAATAAACCAAACAGGGTAATAAAATAGGCAGTAAATACATACGCCAAGAAAGAATGGTTTCTTTAAAAGGCATTCCGTTAATTACCGATAAAATAATGCCATAAGAGGACAAGCCAATTAACATTAATAAAATGAAAAATATGTCTTTATTTATTTTACCTTTTCTTTTTAACAATAAAAACACAAGGAATAACGTGAGATACTCTTGCCACGCCTTCAAAATAAATGTGACTAATTCACTTGTATAATAACTTAAATTGATAAAAATAAAATCATGCAATATTATTAAAGAACAACATGTAACAAAAAAAAAGGTTTTATTTTCTTTGGTAAATGAATAAAGGAAAATAATATAAAAAAACAAGCCGACTAATAAAAATAACAGATCCAATTTAACCATTACCCAATATTTTTTTATAGTTATTAATTTTATAGCCTATAATATATTTAAGTTTTTCATCAACAAGCTCTTTTTTTACTTCAGAATTAAACAATTCCCTCAATCCTAAAGTGTCATAAAATATATCATTCTGAATTCCTTCAGATAATTCAGAACTATCATCATGAAATCTAAATGCAATTAATCCTTTTAAGAACACTTCATAATATGCTGTAGTATAAACACATATAGAATAATTATATATATACATAGATAGTACTTCACTCATGGTTTTTTCATTATTCAAAATAAAAAAGTTTTCGTCATCAATGTATTTATCAAAATCTGATGAATTTAATGATGGGTGTAGTTTTAAATAAAAACAATAGTCTTTATCGTCATTTACAAAATCAATTAAAACGTTTAATAAATTTATGTTAGATTGATTTAATACCTTTCGCCCTAAAATTACAAGACATTTATTGCCTTCTGATGTATTTATATTTGTTTCATTAGTCGGTCGGGGATACCCTGCTATCAATAACTGACTTTCCTTGATTCCGTAGCTAGAAAATTCTTTTTTCGTATAATCGCCCCAACATAAATGTTTATGTGCAATAAAATTTTTATAAAGCAACATATCTATTGGTTTACTTTTTTTGTAAATAAAATAAACGCCATGTTGTAATGAATATGTTTCTATTTTCTTTTTAGAAAAATAATATAAAAACATAGCCTCCCATGGATGTACACTACTAAATAAAACAGCATTTTTACATCGCTCTTTAGAAAACTCTACCGCTTCTAAAGCATCTATGTTATTTTTATAAAAGCATATTTTTGAAGCTAACAGTAGTTTATTAGACCAAGATAGTCCCCGTAGGCGTATTGTTGTTTTCAAAAAATTAAAAATGTTTGAAACGCTTAGGTTGACTTTAAGTGGGTTTTTATTAAAATCAAACAAACGACATTCTGATTCATCCAACTGTGCTACCACGTAGTCAACAATTTCTTTATAATCTTTTCTTCCATGTTTTCCTAGAACAAAAAAACTATCACAATTACTTCCTAAATTTTTAAATGAAAATGACAAAAAAATCTTAAGTAATGATTTTAAAGAAAATTTTCCTCCTTTTAAAAGAATGAGCCCCACTTCAATCCCCAAAATCTTTTGAAGATTATAGCCTTTATAATCCGAATTAATTTGTTGGATTATAAAATCAAAATTATTTTCGATTAGATTACTTTCTTCTCCCATCTAAAAAAAATTGTACCTTATTCTTAATTTCGATATAGCTAAATATTTTAAATACTCTATTTGTTAAAAGTAATATAGTAATATAGAACGCAAATGAAATAGGAAATACAGCCACAGCAGGAAAATCGTTTTTAATAAAAACAAAATAATAAATTGGACTCGCTATTAAAAATGAAATTATTAGTATAAAAACATATTCTTTTAAGGGAAAATAATCTAAAAACTTACATTTTAATGTTTTATTAATTAGATATAAAGGAAGAATAACTCCAACATATCCCGTAATTACTGTTGCATAAACAGCTCCTATCACGCCAAATTTAAGTATAAGAAAGTAATTTAATACAACGTTAACTACCAATGATATTAATGAAGTAAATAAAACCCAATTCTGTAAGCCAATGGCAGACATGGTTAAAGAAAATAATATAACGGTTGTAAAATACCTTAGGGTATAAATCTGAAATATTTCACCCGAAAAATAATATCTATCAGAATAAATTGCTGTTATTAATTCCTTACCAAAAACCAAACAAAAAGTAAAAATTGGAAGTAAAATAATTGACGTATAACGTGTTGCGTTTTTTAATTTATGTGCTATTTCTTTGAGTTTATTATCATACTTCAATTTCGAAAACACAGGGATCAATGTTGTCATTATTGATCCTGTAATAATTCCAATAAATGGTACAACAAAAGCCCCAACCTGATAATCTGCATAATCTTCAGGTGTTAGCATAAAAGAAATCATATACTTATCAATAAAAACATAAAATGTATTCAAAATTGTAATGCCTGTAACAGATATTATATAGATAAGTTCTTGTTTATTTATTAAAACATTATTGCCTAAAATAATGTATTTGCGAATAAACGTTAAGTAATACACCAACCTGATAGCCTCTATTACCGTTAATATTAATAATATTGAAGTAATCGTAGAAAATTCTTGGAAAATAAATACAAATACGATTAAACTAATATTTAATAAAAAAATTAGACTATTAATAAATAAGAGCTTTTGCTCTTTCTTTATTAAAACAAAAAAATTAATAAAATAAGAGCCTAATGATTTAAAAAATAAAAGTGATATAAATAGTAATATATTTGTATTTATAGCCGTATTCTTAAAAGAAAAAGATAAACTATCTTTAAAAAGATAAACTGTTAAGCTAATTCCAAAACAAACTAATAATAAAGATAAAAAGACTTTTTTTAACAAGTTAATTCTAGAAGTATTAGATTTGTACCTCCCGAAAAAATAGCTAAGTCCCATTGGGAATCCAGAAACAATAGAATAACAGAAACTAGCAATCATTAATATTTGTTGGATCTTTCCAAACTTTTCTTTTTCTACAAGTATATAGGCCAAACCTACAGACAAAATCAAATTTGATAATGTATTTAAGAGATTTGATAAGGAAACTATTGCCGTTGCTTTTTTTAAGGACATTTAATGCGCTTTAAACCCTTTAAACTTATTAATATATAAACTAGGTTTCAATTTTTTTAATTCTTCATTATTATACCCATAAAAAGTAATATTATTTATATGAGCAGCTTCGTAATCGTTTACGGAGTCTCCAATTAAACAAGTGTTTTGTTTATGATAATTATGTTGCTCTAGCAATGTTTTAACTAATTGGTTTTTTGGAGTTGGAGAGCCATGAATAGATAAAAAACAGGAATCAATTCCAAGTTCTTTACATAAAAACCTAAGTTCCTTTTGATCTGAACCAGATACAATATGAAAATTATATTTTTTAAAATTTCCTTTAATAAAAGCTACCGTTTCTAAAATTAAATTATCAGGATTAGTTAATTCTTGTTTCATTAAAACTGAAAACGCTTCAGCGTATTCGAAAACTCTTTCTTCAGTAATCATTTTTCCTAAAATATTTTCATAAAAATATCTAATTTTTACATACCTAGAGAGACCTCCGTTAACGCGATGATACTCTAAAAGTTTAGAAACCTGTGGCTCTGTGAAGTCTTTGAAAATTTCTTTAAAACCCCAATCTCTCACGGCCATAGAATCAAGAATCACACCATCAAAATCCCATAGTATCGTTTTAGTTTTTTGCTTCATTGTTCATATGTTTATAAATCATTTCTGCTAATTTAAAATCTTCAGGCCAATCGACATCTATGGACTCAAAGCCTTCAGTTACATATAAATTAGGTTTAATACCTATTCTGTCTTCATATTTTAAATAATTTTCTCTTGAATTAATAAAAAACCCACTATTTATCTCAAAAAGTTCTGGTAATGTTTGGGTACGTGGCCATTTTTCAACAGATCTGTTATAATTAATTGGTTTTTCTTTATCCCATAAAAATGTTTGAATTTTATTGACTGTCATTAAGCTGTCATATTCATCAGCATTAAAGTATTGCTCAATTGCTTTTTCAAATGTAGAAACCGATATAAAAGGTGACGTTACGTGAGTCCATAAAATATGTTCATCTTTAATTACTGTAGGTACATAATTAATAATATCATCTGTGCTTGCTGAGGATGTTGCTAAGCGCTCTGGTCTTATGTCTATTACTATTCTTTCGTTTTTAAAAGATTTTGCAATATTTATTACCTCAGTGTCATTAGTAGATACCACTATGCTATCAATAGCGGGAACTTTTAGAAGTGTGTTAAGTTTTACTTTTAGTAAACCTCCTTTTATTCCTGCAAAATCTTTAGTGTTTTTTTGAGGAATACGTTCACTACCTAATCTACATGGAAGAAATATTGTCATTATAAAAAACTGTAAATTGATAAAACTTCTATATTCTTATATTTTGTAGGCGTAAAAGTTTTTACCTCAACTCCAGAAACATTAACGGCATCATCAATTACCTCTTGATTTTCATGGGCAATAACAAATTGATTTTGATTAATATTTATATCATACCCATCAAAACCTACTAAATAAATTTCTTTAGCGCCTAAATCTATAGCCGCCTGAATAGCCAATGCCATCGGTGAATCCGACGTTGCGTCTGTAAATGTAATAGCCCCTAATTCTTTAGATAGTTTTTGAATTTCGATAGGTATTGAAGTCCCCATAGGTCTTGGGTATGGTGGGTAAATACACGTTTGGTCAATCTTTGAAAAATCACCAATTTGCTTTAATAACTTATCACTTTCAAAACCTACTAAACCATAGTACTGATCACATTTTACATCTAAATATTCTAAAACATTACGAGTACCCGCATGTACTAAACATGCTTCAGTTTTTGTGTTTCCAAAAAACTTTTGAATCGCTTTTTTATGTGAAAGAGAAGACAAACCTCCTCCAAGAATTATTGCTTTTTTATACTTTTCAACTTTTTTTAAGACAGGTAATTTTAAATTATCCTTAATGTCTTGTTGTTGATTGTTAAGTGCGTTTATAATACTCCCTAAAGGATAACGGTTCATTCCTACCCATTCCATAACTTGTTTTTGAGGTAAAGACTTCGCCCCCGAAAACATATAAGGCAGGCTCGTTCCCCATTGATGAAATTTACGAAGCTCTTCAAATTCACTAACAACCTTGCTTAGTTCTCTATATTTAACAGGAAGTCCCTTTGCATTTTCTAAATATGTAAGTAGTAATTCTGTTTTTAAATTACCTGCACCTCTTCCCATCCCCGTAACTGTAGCATCAACAATATCACAGCCTGCATCAATTGCCGTAATCGTATTTATTAATGCCATTTCTAAATTGTCATGTCCATGGAACCCTATAGGCACATTTGTTTTTGATTTGACTAATGTTATCGTCTCTTTTACATCTTCAGGCATAACACCTCCATAGGAATCTACCATATAAAAATAGTCAATAACATCATCCACACCTTTTAAGTGATTTAAAAATGATGAATCTGCTTTCCAGTTAGACATATACATCACATTAAAAGCAACTTTAAACCCTTCGTTTTTTACTTCCTTTGCCAAGTCAATAGCACGTTCCATGTTTTTGGGGTCAATAGCGATCCGAATCAATGAAATATATGGCTTACAAGGGTCTAGTAGCCCATCACTAATGTGTGAGGCACGAATATCTTTTTCATTTAAAATGATCGTTAGTTCTTTAGACGGCATTAGGGTTTTTAGTCTTTCTAGAACATATTCAGGACAGTAAAAATATTGTCCTAAATAACCTTTCAATGGAATACTTCTATATCCAACTTCTACGTAATCAATTGGCAAGGACTCCATGGCCTCAGCATATACTTCAACGAGAGTGTCATCAAAGTCCCAGTCTGTATAATAACCACCATCTCGTAATGTGCAGTCTAATATTTTAAATTTATTCAACATGCATTTTTTTTAAGGTTAATTTATATGATAATGTTTTTTACTAGTTAATTGATTTTTTAAATAGTAAAGTTAGTGCTATTTAATTAAATGCCACTTTAAGTGTTTTAAAAGCTTTCTTTAAATATTCTTTAACAAATAATAACCCTTTTTTGTTCGTTTCAAAATCTCTTAAATCTGTCATTGGTTTCTCATAAAAATTATACAATAAGATAGAAAAAAAGATAGTTATCAAAAAATACAATATGAAAATACTTATCGCAATAATTACAGAACTATTACCTGTAAATATCTTCCTTAAAAAAACTAAAATAAACGAATAATGTATTAAATACATTGAATATGAAATCAATGATATGATTGTTACTGTTTTTTTCCAAATTGATTTTGGAGTACTTAACTTGCTATAATTTGCATATGGCAACAAAAATGCAAACCCCAAACTTGTAATATTAAAATAAAATGTTTTACTAAAAAAGGATGTTCCAAACATTCCTCCTTCAACTATGTCTTTAAAATAATTATACCCTGATATAGATAGAAACAGTATAGAAATTATTAGCATTACTGTTTTGTGTTTATTAAATAATTTATGATAGTAAAAGTTAAACCATGAAAAGAGCACACCTGTTAAAATTGAATCAAGTCTTAAAGGTGCCATCCTTCTAATATTAGAATCCCAATTAATATTTAAAAAAAATGAAATTATTATTTTCAATACAAAAGAAAACAAAAACACTAGAATTATACTAAAAAGAAGTTTACGTTTATTGTTCCATGAAACAGGTGAAAGTTTACAAGTAAAAAATAAAACTACTGGATAAACGAGGTAAAACCATTCTTCTACAGCTAAACTCCAAGCTTCTCCAAAAAAATTGGGATGTTCAGTGAAAAGATTTTGACTAAATATGAAAAACGAATAATATCTTAAATCATCAAATACAAATTTCCCTAAAATAAGGGCTAAAATAATGTTTAAAATAAGGACCAAATAATAATTTGGAAGCGTTCTAAACCATCTTCGCTTCCAGAAAGATTTTATAGTATTAAAATCATACAACGGTAGGGGTTCATATATTTTTATGAGAATACCACCGATTAAAAATCCACTCAAAACAAAAAATAATTCTACTCCCCAAAAACCTCCCAAAGACAAAAAATCAATAGAAGACCCTAATGTTGATTGCAGTAATAATCTTCCATGAGAAATCAATACCATTATAATTGCCAAAAACCTTAACAAATCAAGACCAAAAATTCTTTTTTGATTTAAATCGACTGATAAAAAATTTCTCATATGAATACTTGAAGTATAGTTTTAATTTAGCTTATCTAGTGCTTTTACAAGACTATCTCGCCAATAAGGAGTTTCAACTTTTAAGTTTTTTTTAATCCTTGACTTATTTAAAACACTATAAAAAGGTCGCTTCGCTGGCGTTGGATATGCGGCTGTTTTAATTGGGTTTAATTTAATTTGTGAGTATGAGGCCTCAAAAATAGCTTTAGCAAAATCATACCAACTGGCCACCCCTTCATTGCTATAGTGGTAAAGGCCAAAGTTCTTTGTCTTAGATCTGATGATTTTTAATATAACGCCTGCTAAGTCTCCTGCATAAGTTGGTGTTCCTATTTGATCTGATACCACGCTAATTTCATCGCGTGTCTCGGCCAATTTTAGCATCGTTTTCATAAAATTAGCACCATGCTCGGAATATAACCAAGACGTTCTAAGTATAAAATACGTTTCTAATATTTGTTTAATTTCAATCTCCCCTTGCAGCTTTGACGCTCCATATACACTTATGGGTTTGGCGACATCTGTTTCGGTATATGGTTCTTTTTTTTCACCATCAAACACAAAATCGGTTGAAATTTGAATTAAAATTGCGTCAAATTCGCGGCAAACAATGGCTAAGTTTTTGGGGCCTGTTGCATTGATTTCAAACGCTTTATCAGCGTCTGATTCTGCTTTATCAACAGCGGTATAGGCGGCACAGTTAATGCAGTAATGGATTTTTGAGTTAGATTTAAAAAATGCATTTACCTGATTCAAATCACAAATATCAAGTTCTTGATAATCGGTATAAATAAAATTTAAACCATCATACTGCTTTGCAAGATCTTTAATACAACTTGCTAATTGTCCATTACTTCCGGTCACCAATACATTACTCATAGAGTTATCGTTGAAAGTGTTGGCAATACTAAGTCTTTCTCTGAAACAATAAACTCATTGGCTGGTAGCCTCCAGTCGATCCCCAGGGATGGATCATCATACCGAAGTCCTTGTTCTGAAGCCTTGTCATAAAAATTATCACATTTATAAGAAAATATAGCGGTGTCACTAAGGACTATAAACCCATGGGCAAATCCTCGCGGTACAAAAAGCTGTCTTTTGTTGTCTTCCGATAATTCAATTGAAAAATGCTTAGAAAATGTCGAAGACTCTTTTCTCATATCGACGACCACATCTAAAACCGTTCCTTTAACGACCCGCACCAGTTTAGCCTGAGCATATGCCCCTGTTTGGAAATGTAACCCTCTTAAAACGCCTTTGGAAGAAAAGGATTCGTTGTCTTGAACAAAATCAATCGTCTTTCCAATTAATTCATTAAACTTGCTTTGATTGAAACTTTCGAAAAAGTAGCCTCGAGGGTCATTAAACACGGAAGGCTCAATTATAAAACACCCTTTGAGTTTTGTTTCTGTAGCTGTCATTATTATTTATTCAAAAGTTCCATTAAGTTTTTACTATAGCCACTTTTTAATAAGGGCTCTGCCAATTTTCTGAGCTGAGTCTCGTCTATATATCCCATTTCAAAAGCAACCCCTTCAATAGCGCCTACTTTTAATCCTTGACGTTGCTCTATGACTTCCACAAATTGCGAAGCTTGCATTAACGATTGAAAGGTCCCCGTATCCAACCATGCGGTTCCTCGGTCTAAAATACTGACACTAAGTTTCCCTTGTTTGAGGTATTCTTTATTAACATCGGTTATTTCTAATTCGCCTCTGTGGCTTGGTTTGATGTTTTTTGCGATTTCAACGACCGTATTATCATAAAAGTAAATACCTGGCACTGCGTAATTCGATTTTGGGTGTTCTGGTTTTTCTTCAATAGATATCGCTTTGCCACCTTCATTAAATTCAACAACTCCATAGCGTTCTGGGTCATTAACTCTATACGCATAAATAATGCCACCTTCAGGGTTATTGTTAGCCTGCAAAAGTTTTTCTAAACCTGTTCCATAAAAAATATTATCTCCTAAAATAAGCGCTACTTTATCATCTCCAATAAACTCTTCGCCAATTAAAAAGGCCTCTGCCAAACCATTTGGATGTTCTTGGGCGGCATATTCAAATGAACAACCGTACTTTTTACCATCTCCAAGTAAGTTTTGAAATAATGGCAAATCTTTGGGGGTTGAAATAATTAAGACCTCGTTGATCCCTGCATACATTAATGTAGACAACGGATAATAGATCATTGGTTTATCGTAAATAGGCATCAATTGCTTACTTACGGACAGTGTTAAAGGGTGAAGTCGAGTTCCAGACCCCCCTGCTAGAATTATTCCTTTCATGTGTCTATATCTATTATTTTTAAAAAGGTCACATGCTGTTCGCTAATA
>TARA_B110000902_G_scaffold24338_2_pt1 | contig 12038 bp, 11 predicted proteins | sample TARA_B110000902 | Tara Oceans TARA_B110000902 (sample SAMEA4398009) | marine metagenome | biome: Polar Biome; feature: [SRF] surface water layer (ENVO:00010504); material: water (ENVO:00002006), including particulate matter (ENVO:01000060) such as... | depth 5 m | reverse complement strand
GATGACATGAGGGAAGCTCCATCTATTAATTTAATTCACTCCATTATAAAAAATGGAGGTAAGGTGAATGCTTATGATCCGAAAGCGGTAGGTCAGGCTAAATTCTATTTAGATACATTGGAAGTTAATTATTGTAAAGATAAATATTCCGCTTTAGAGAATACAGATGCAGTGATTTTAGTTACTGAATGGAAAGAGTTCCGTTCTCCAGATTTCACAAAGATGTCTGAATTAATGAAGCATAAAACGCTTATTGATGGTAGAAACCAGTTTTCTACTGTACAAATAAATAAACATGGGTTTGAATACTTTCAAATTGGTGTAAAATAATTTATGAAAATCCGACAAGCATTTAGGTCTAGATCGCTAAAGGATTTCTCTTCTTTGTTTTTTGCAAATATAATTCAGAAATTTTTCGGATTATTTAGAGAAATTATAACAGCCTCTATTTTTGGGTCATCTATTTTATATGCAAACTTTTTACTACTTCAATCAGTTTCAGGTCTGTTTTCACAGTTTACTATTGGAAATGCATTAAAAGTTAACTTACTTCCAAAATTTACTAAGATATTTTCAGAACATAAAGTTGTGTCATTTAGAAAAATATTATCTTTTTCTAAAAAGTCTATGCTTCTGTTATTTGTAGTTAGTCAAATTATTCAGTTTTTTATTATTCTTTATCTTGACTCTGATTATTCAAAATATTTATTGATCATATCAGTTTTTTTAAGTGTAACAGTTTGTTTTAATTTTTACAATAATATTTATTTAACCCTACTACAAGCAAAGGGTAAATTTAGAAGTTATTCTTTTGCAACAACTTTAAATGAGTTTTCAGTTGCTGTATTTATCTATCCACTTTCTGTTTTAATAGATGTAACAGGTTTAGTTGTTAGTAGAATAATTGGAGTTTTATCTATTACCTTTGCCTATGTTTTACCTATGAATAAACAAAATGAAGGGTATGAAATAGAATTAAAGAGAAAAGATTTCAATATACCAACTTTAATTTTAGGTAATTTTGCAAATATAATTCTCTTATCCTCTCGTTTTATTTCTGGAGCAGATGGAGGAATAAATATTACTTACTTTACATACTCAATATTTATTCTTAATGTACTTTTAACTACCGTAGTCGGAAATATTAGCACATTATTACTTAGAAAAGTGTCAATTAAGAAGAATACTAATTTTATGCTTTACTCTTTAGTCATTTCTTTTTTAATGGGAATAGGTCTTATTCTAGGTTTGGAGTATTTTGGGTTTAGATTAATACAGTTAATTTTTATGAGAGGTGAATTTAACCTTGTTGATGTAGAAAAGACAACTATATTTATTAAACAATTAAGTTATAGTTTTATTCTGATTTTTATGTCTACTACTTTGTTTCAACCTTTCTTTTCTTTAGATATTAAAAAAAGTAGAATAGTAAGAAAGAGAATATCTTTAATTTTTATCTCAACTATTATATTTGGATTTTTATTATCTTGGTTTTTAAATTTTGATGTAAAATACGAATCTCTTATTATGATGTATTTTTCGTCATTCATTAGTGTGATTTTATCTTTATATTCTTATATATATTATCTAAATAATAATTAATTGGAATTAATCTCATATATAATTTTACTTTCTATCTCTGTTATTACTATTCTTTCAGAAAGTCAATCTCTTTATAAATGGATTTTTATTCCTTCAATTATGGTTTTTATGTTTATAGTAAGGAATGAAGGATTTGATACTGATATAGAAGACTATGCAAGGCAAATGCATTCTACTGGAATGGACCTATATTATTTAAGAGAATTTATTTTTTGGTTGGGTAGTAGGTTTGTATATTATGTTATTCAAGATGAATTTCTTTCCTTTTTATTTATGGATTTAATTTGGATTATTGTTATGATTAGGGTAGGAAATAGAATGTCTTCTTTTAAAAGTAAAAATTTAAATAATGCTCTATTACTTGTTTTAATGACTTCCTTTCCTTTTGTTTTTGGTTATGAGAATATATATAGACAGTTTTTTGCAACAGTATTTGCTTTATTATCTTATTCTTTAATTGAGAAAAAGTATTATATGTCTTTATTTTTTTTAGTTGTTTCTTTCTTTATGCATAATATAGTAGCTTTATTATTACCATTATTTTTGATTAAGAAATTTTACAAATTTAATTTTCCTGATAGAATGCAGATTTCTACTATTGTTACTTTAGTATTTATAGCTTCTTTAGGTTTTTTGGTAAAATTAAAATCGGTTGAACAAACAGGTTTAAATATGGGAATGTTTTATCTGCTAGTATTTGTGTTGTTGTTAGTAGTTGCATTACTAGTCTTCCGGAAAAATATATATATACTATTCGAAAAGGCTCCTTCTTTATTTTTTATTGTACTTTTAATGATGGGATTAGTGGCCTTAAATGTAGATATGGTTGCAGAGCGTTTAGGAATGATGTTTATTTGTTTTATAACATATGATTTATATAAATACTCTTCTGAAATTGAAAGTAGAGGAATAAGGTCTTTAGTTAGGTTGGCTTTATTGTTGTTATTTAGTCTGCCTACTTTATTTTTTGCTAGTTCAAGACAATTCTTAATATAGATGAGTAGAAAAGTACTTATATTTTTATTTATTTTGTTTGCTTCTGCAATGTTAGCAATTGGTAGATTCTATGATTCTAGGTTAGAAATATATGGATTTAACCTTACTATTTTATTGAGTTCTTTGTATTGTATTTTTTTAATTGCATTATTTTTAACGAAAAAGTTTATTAAAATAAGTGTTCTCAAAGTACTACAGTATTTATTCTTCTTCTCTTTAATTGTTTCTAATCTTGTTTTGTGGATATTTTATGATGTTCAAGAATACGGTTTTATTAAATTTATCAATTTACTTTTAATTACTATCCCAATTTCTATTATTGTTTCTGAATATTTTAAGATAAAAGATAGAAATTTTTTTATTTATATTTTATTATCTATTTCTGTTTTCTTGTTATTGATTGCTATTTTTAATTTTTCGTCTCTTTCATCTACTAGGTCAGGAGTATTAGGTGGAGGCCCAATAGTATTATCTAGGTGGTTATGTTTTGGTGCTCTTATTTTACTCTTTCACCCTAAAATCAAAAATTTTCGCTTATTATATTTTACTATATTTCTAGTAATGTCATTATTTACTGGAAGTAGAGGCCCATTTTTCTCCTTGTTATTCGTAATGTTCATTTATTTATTGATGAATTTTAGAAGAATATTTTTGAAGGTTTTATTTGTTTTAACTTTACTAATATCTATTATTTTTATCAGTGGGTTACATAATAAGTTGGCTGAATTTGGTACTGTTTCTAGAATATTTATGAATATTAATGAGGGTGGGTTTCGTAAATCTACAGCTAGATCTATTTTATATAAAACTTCTATAAATGAATTTATATCATATCCGTTTGGCGTTGGTTCTGGTAATTTTGTAGTCTATTCTGATAAGAGAATGTATCTTAAAAATAAACAATTATTTTATCCTCATAATATATTCTTAGAGATTTTTACAGAGTTTGGATTGTTTTCTGGGTTACTTTTCTTTATATATATATATTATTCTACTATTAAATCTTATAAATTAAATATTAAAGATAGAAATAATGACTATGGAAATCTGTTGTTTTATACCTTTGTATTCTTAATATTAAATAGTTTGATAAGTGGTGATTTGAATGATGCTAGATTATTATTAGTTTTTATTCCTCTAATGAGTATTGAAAATAAATAAATGTTAATAATTTGTAATGGGGCTTTTAAGTCCGGATCTTCTTGGTTACATGCAATTTTGGTAGAACTTACTATAGTGCAGAAATTGAACCTTGAAAAGGTTCCAATTAAATATACTAATGATGTGAATTCACCAACAACAATTGTAGAAAGTCAACTATCTAATTTTCTTATTGTAGAAGATTTTAATTCTAATAATTACCTAACGAAATCTCACTTCTTTAAAAAGAAAACCTTAAAGAAAACTTATCCTGAAAATGTAAATTTTCTTTTTATTGAAAGAGACATGAGAGATGCAATTGTTTCTCATTATTTTCATATTCAGAATAAATACAGAAATAAAATTAGTTTTTCTTTGTACTATTTTTTTGTTGGTAGATATAAGGCGTATGAAATTAGTTTATTTAATAAGAGATGTAAACAATATATGGGAGAGAAAAACTTCTTTCATTTCTCAGACTTAATATCAGATTTTGAGACTACTGTTATTGATATAGCGAGAGTAATTGGAATTAATAATATTTCAGAAAAAGAAATTGCTCAGATAAAAGAACAAACTACTTTAGATAAGCTTAGAGAAGAGCTAAAGAAGGGGAATATTAATTATTATCCTACTAACACAAAAGATAATTGGAAGCTTTTTAGACAAGGTAAAGTAGGAGATTGGAGAAAACACTTTAAGGCTAAACATGTAAATGATATTAGTAAAATTGAAAGAGGTAATTTTTCACTACTTAGTAAAACAGTTTATTATCTTATTTTTACATTAAGAAGAAAAATATTTAGAATTGAATAATATGAAAACTTGGAGAAAATATAATGGAGCTTTAATTCCTTCTACTCCTCCTCATTTTAAAGTAGATGACTCTTCTTTAGATAAGAAAATTTTAGAAGAAAATGTTTTTTTTGCTCGTTGGACCACAGATTTTGATTGTAAAAAAGAGACAGAATTTTGGTATGTTATTTGTGATAAATTTATTCCTATTGAAGATTTAAGTAGAAATACTAGAAGTAAAATAAGAAGGGGTTTAAAACAATGTGAGGTAAAGATGACAACTAAAGATATTCTTCTAGAAAATGGATATGATTGTTATTCTTCAGCATTCTCTAAATATAATACTCATTTATCTCCGAAAACAATAATTCAATTTCAGGAAGAGATAAATTCTTTTGATGACTCGTGGGATTTCTGGGGTATTTATCATGAGGATATTTTAATTGGATATAGTCAAAATAAAATTATTGATGACTATTGTGATTATTCTACAATTAAATTTCATCCTGATTATTTAAATATATATCCTAGTTATGCTCTCTTCTATACTATGAATCAGTATTATTTAAATGAAAAGAATTTTAGGTATGTAAATGATGGAGCAAGAAGTATATCACATGAAACTAATATTCAAACTTTTTTAATAGATAAATTTAGATTTAGAAAAGCTTATTGTAAATTAAATATTATTTACAGTACAAAAGTTAGATTATTATTATCTTTACTTTATCCTTTCCGTTTGATATTAGGTTTTTTAAATTTTGGACTATTTATAAAATTAAATATATTACTTAAACAAGAAAATATTAGAAGGAGTTATGAAAGATAAATATCACTTTTTTAAGAATAATGAGATTTGTGAAATTGACCTTCCAGAAGGGTTTGAATTTTTTTATTTTTCACCTTCTATATTTGAAAGAAAGCTACATAAAGGATTATATCGTTATTCTAATTTATTATATATTTTTTGGTTTATCTTTACTGTAGGTAGATATCATATCTTATACATTAGAGATAAATCATCTGGGGAGATAGCGCATTTCTCTAACATATTGCCAAATATTTTTAAATATAGATTCATGAAAAAGGGGGATGTACAGATAGTAAATTGTTGGACTTATAAAAAATATAGAGGAATGAAGTTATATCCTTTTGCTTTATCTAAGATACAAGAGAAGTTTAATGATAGAAAAATTCTTATTGGTTCTAAAACATCAAATATTGCTAGTTTGAATGTAATTAGAAAATCAGGATTTAAGAAGATTTTTAATGTTGAAAAAAGATCAGTTTTTGGAATATATTGTAAAATAGATGAATAAACTAGTATCTATAATAACTCCATCTTATAACTCCTCAAAATTTATTGAGGGGTGTATAGATTCTGTTATCTCTCAAACATTTCAGAATTGGGAAATGATTATTGTGGATGATTGTTCTAATGATAATTCTAGAGATTTTATTTCTGAATTATCAGATAAAGATGAAAGAATAAAATCTATTTTTTTAGAAAAAAATGTTGGTGCGGCTGAAGCTAGAAATGTTGCTATTCGACAAGCAAAAGGAAAATATATAGCATTTTTAGATTCTGACGATCTATGGAAATCAGATAAGTTAGAGAAACAAATTGAATTTATGAAAAATAACAATATTGCTTTTTCATTTACTTCTTATCAATCAATGTCAGAAGATGGAATGGAAAAATATTCCGTTATTAAAGCTCCTAAAAAAATGACTTATCATTCTTATCTAAAAAATACTATTATTGGATGCCTTACTGTAATTATTGATAAAGAAAAGACGGGAGATTTTCAGATGCCAAATATTCGATCTTCTCATGATATGGCATTGTGGTTACTTATTATGAAAAGAGGATTTTCTGCATATGGTTTAGATGAGAATTTAGCATACTATAGAATAGTATCTAACTCAAATACTTCCAAAAAATGGAAGGCTGCAAAAGAAGTATGGGATGTTTATAGAAAAGTAGAGAAATTAAATATTATTTATAGTGTATATAATTTTATAGGTTATGCATATAACGCAATTAAAAAAAGAATGTAATGATAAAAAGAACCTTTGATCTTTGCTCTTCATTTATGGGATTGATAATTTTATTTCCGTTATTGATTTTTATTTCTCTTGCTATTAAACTAGGGTCTTCAGGTCCTATTTTATTTTCTCAGAGTAGAGTTGGTAAAGATGGGAAGTTGTTTACCTTAGTTAAATTCAGATCTATGACGGTGCAACAAGATTCATCTAGTACTGCTACTGCTCGTGGTGATGTGAGAATTACTAAAATAGGAGCTTTTCTAAGAAAGTTTAAACTAGATGAACTTCCTGAATTATGGAATGTTGTAATGGGAGAGATGAGTTTAGTAGGTCCAAGACCAGATGTTCCAGGTTATGCAGATAGTTTGAAAGGAACAGATAGAAACATGCTGAAACTAAGACCAGGGATTACAGGCACAGCAAGTTTGAAATATGCAAATGAAGAAGAAATATTAGCTGCACAAGAAGATCCTCAAAAATATAATGATGAAGTGATTTTCCCAGATAAAGTTATAGTAAATTTGGAATATTATGAAAATCAATCGCTCTGGTTAGACATTAAAATTATCTTTGCAACAATATTCAGAACATCTTACTAAATGGAAAATAAAAAAATATGGCTTTCTTCTCCTCATATGGGAGAGAACGAATACAAATATGTTACTGAAGCATTTGATTTAAATTGGATTGCTCCAGTAGGCCCTCACTTAAATAGTTTTGAAAAAAAACTATCGGAGATATCAGATGGGAAAGAGATTGCAGCACTTAGTTCTGGCACTTCAGCTATTCATTTGGCTTTAATTTTATTAGGAGTAGAGTGTGGTGATGAAGTGCTTTGTTCTTCTTTTACTTTCTCTGCATCTGCAAATCCTATTATATATCAGGGAGCTAAACCAGTATTTATAGATTCTGAATTAGATACTTGGAATATCTGTCCGAAATATCTGGAGGAAGCGATAATTAATAGATTAGAGAACAATATAAAACCTAAAGCAATTATTGTGGTTCATCTTTATGGTATGCCAGCTAAGATGACTGAAATTATTGCAATTTCAAAAAAGTATGATATCCCGATTATTGAAGATGCTGCAGAGGGATTAGGATCTACTTATTTTGGGAAGCCATTAGGATGTTTAGCTGAATTCGGAATTTATTCTTTTAATGGAAATAAAATAATAACCACTTCAGCAGGTGGAGCTCTTATTTCTTCTGATAAAGAAAAAATAAAAAAATCTAAGTTTTTAGCTACTCAAGCTAGAGATGATGCTCCTCATTACGAACATTCTCATCTCGGATTTAATTATAGGTTGAGTAATGTGTCTGCTGCAATTGGTTTAGGTCAGTTAGAGGTCTTACAAGATAGGGTGAATAGAAGAAGAGAGATATTTGATTACTACAGAAGAGAACTGTCTCAAATTAAAGAAATTTCTTTTGTTGAGGAAATGGATGGTTTTTATTCGAATAGATGGTTGTCTACAATTTTAATTTCTAAGGATTCAAAAGCTAATAGAGAAGATGTGAGATTGCATCTAGAAAAAGATAATATTGAAGCTCGTCCCCTGTGGAAACCAATGCACCAACAACCAATTTTCAAGCATTGTTTATCATTTGGTGGTGATAATTCAGAGTATTTATTTCAATATGGATTATGTCTTCCTTCTGGCAGTAATATGTCTAATCAGGATTTAAATAGAATTGTAACAAAAATAAAAGAAGCTTTTGAAAACTAAATTATTAACTTTAGATAGAATCTACAAACAGCTTATTACATTATCTTTTGATGTAATTATTTTAATCTTTTCTTTGTGGTTATCTTTCGCCTTAAGATTTGGTGAACCTTTTAATCCGTATTTGATAGATAATTTATGGTTATTTATTTTTGTTCCTATAATAGCAATCCCTCTTTTTGTTAAGTTAGGATTGTATAGATCGGTACTTCAGTATATTGGTATTAAGGTGATATCCACTTCTTTCAATGCAATTACTATTAGTTGTTTTGCTATTACTTTCTTTATATATTTCTTTCTAGATTCTAGTTCTGAAGTTTTACCAAGATCAATTATGCCTATATTTTGGTTTATATCAAATACATTTATTATTACTTCAAGGTTTTTACTTAAAGGAATGATGTACTCCTGGGATAATAGTGTAAATAAAAGAAAACAGACTATTATTTATGGTGCTGGTAGCGCAGGGGTTCAGTTAGCGGAAAGTCTAAAAAAAAGTATTGATTATGCTCCTGTTGCTTTTATTGATGATGACAAACAGAAACATGGTACAATAATTAATTTCCTACAAATTTCTTCTTTTAATTCATTAAAAAAAGTGATACATAAGCATGAAGCAAAATTAATTTTAATTGCAATACCTTCTACCGCTCATAATAGGAGAGTAGAGATTTTAAAGAAATTATCTAAATTCCCTTTAGAAGTGAAAGTTCTCCCTTCAGTTGATAATATTATAAATGGTGAGGTAACTATAGAAAGTATTAAAAAGGTACAAGTTGAGGATATTTTAGGAAGAGAAGCTGTCGTACCACAAGAGAAATTATTAAAGAAGAATATTAAAGGAAAAAATATACTAGTTACAGGTGCCGGTGGTAGTATTGGTTCGGAGTTATGTAGACAAATTTTTGAATTAAGTCCTAGTAAAATTGTATTAATTGAGAATTCAGAATTTAATATTTATTCCGTCCATCAAGAGTTATTAAAAAGTAAGAAAAGAGCTGAAATAATCCCAAAGCTAGCAACGGTTACAAATTTCCAACAAGTAAATCAGATTATAAAAGAACACGAGATAAATACTATTTTCCATGCTGCTGCATATAAGCATGTTCCTATGGTAGAAATGAATATATCAGAAGGAGTTTATAATAATGTGATAGGAACCTATAATGTTGCAAAAGCTGCTTTAGATAATAATGTAGAAAACATGTTACTTATTAGTACAGATAAAGCGGTTCGTTCTACTAATGTTATGGGAGCTTCAAAAAGGTTTTCAGAATTAATTCTGCAAGCATTTTCTGAGGAGAAAAGTAATACATGCTTTTCTATGGTACGTTTTGGAAATGTTTTAGATTCAGCTGGTTCTGTTGTTCCTCTCTTTAGAGGTCAAATTAATGAAGGTGGTCCTGTTACAGTAACGCATAGAAACATTACTCGTTACTTTATGTCTATTCCGGAAGCGGTACAATTAGTATTACAAGCAGGAGCAATGGCAAAAGGAGGGGATGTCTTTGTTTTAGATATGGGAGATCCTATTAAAATATTAGACTTAGCCTATAGAATGATTCATTTAAGTGGATTGAAACCTATTGATACTGAAAATCCGAATGGAGATATTAAGATTAAATTTACTGGATTAAGAGCAGGTGAAAAGCTATATGAAGAATTATTAATTGGTGATGATGTAATTCAATCTGAACATCCAAGAATCATGCAAGCTCGAGAGGAAAAACTTCCTATAGAACTTATTATTAAAAAGGTAAATGAAATTTCAAAATTGAGAGAAGTACAAAATGATATTGAAATAAAAGAAATTTTATTGAAGAATGTAGATGGATACAAACCTATTAATTTATGAGAATTGCAATTTTAGGTACTAGAGGGATTCCAAATTTTTATGGCGGTTTTGAGCAATTTGCACAATATCTTTCTGAAGATTTAGTGAAAAAAGGTCATGAAGTATATGTGTATAATTCTCATACACATCCCTATCAGAAGTCAGAATGGAAAGGAGTAAATATTATACACTGTAAAGATCCTGAAAATATAATTGGTCCTGCCGGTCAATTTATTTATGATTTTAATTGCATCTTAGATTCCAGAAAAAGAAATTTTGATATTATCCTACAGTTAGGATATGTTACATCTTCTATTTGGTTTTGGTTACTTCCTAAAAAGGCGGTAGTTATTACAAATATGGATGGTTTAGAATGGAGAAGAAGTAAGTTTTCTTATATACTTAAAAAGATTATTATTTTTACAGAAAACCTTACTGTAAAAACCAATAATTTTCTTATTTCAGACTCTATTGGTATTCAAAATTATTTGAAAAATAAGTATTCAGTAGAATCAAAATATATTCCTTATGGTGCTCATGTAATGAAGGAGGATCTTAATGAATTTGTTTTACAAGATTTATCTCTTGAAAAAGGTGGATACAGCTTGCTTATTGCTAGATTGGTTCCAGAAAATAATATAGAAACTATTCTGAAAGGTTTTGTGTCTTCATCAACAAAAAGAAAATTTCTTGTTATTGGTAGTACTAATAATAGATATGGCCAGTATATTAAAAATAAGTTCTCAGACCCTAGAATTATTTATTTAGGATATATTTCAGGAATAGACAAATTAAATATTTTAAGAAAGTATTCTCATTTATATTTTCACGGACATTCTGTTGGCGGTACAAATCCATCCTTGTTAGAAGCAATGGGTTCTTCTGCATTAATTTGTGCTCATGATAATGAGTTTAATAGAGCAATTCTTGAAGAGGATGCTTTCTATTTTAATTGCCAGAAATGTATTACTGTACTTGTAAATAAAGATTTAATAGAGAAAAGAGAGGTTTATATAAAAAATAATATAAGTAAAGTAAAGGGAGAGTATTCTTGGAATAGTATTTTTTCTGAATATGAAAATTTTATGATATCAAAATTAAAATAAGTATTTTTTTAGAAATCTATCTTATCTCCATCTTTATAAGCTACAATATACGCATCTAAATAACCATTCTTAATCATTTCTTTCTGATATACAATAGCATCATCTAAGCTATAGTACATACCCGCTAAGTAAGCTGTTTTTCTTTCATTGATAGGAACAGTAATTAAATATTCTTCATCAAACATATCTGCTGGAGCTTCATATTCTCCATATACTCCCATGTGTATTCTGAAAACGTATTCGTTAGCTACCCCCATTTTTATTTGTTCTTCTCTGTCAAAAGAACGAATTAATTCATCTCTTCTCTTATTGTATTGTTTCTGGTATTTTTCTGCTTTATTGTCATCTCCTAAAATAGTATATACATAAACTAAGTTTTCATAAGGAGCTAGATAAAGTTTGTCATGTTTTATAGTAAGCTTAAATAATTTTATAGCGGTTTTTAGGAATATAGAGTTTTTAGCTTTTGAAATCCATTTATCTGTATTTCTTTCTCCCCTTACTGTAGATACCCCATAAGTGTAGTTTGCTACCGCTAGGTTATAAGTCCAATCTCTACTGTAATATAACTTATTAGTTATTTTCCTTAGGTTTCTCTTTACTTGTCCATATTTACTTTTTTCACCAGTACATAAGTAAGCTATTGATAATTGTGCTCTCGAAAAATTTAAACCATGTTCTTTTATCTTTCCTCTTTTTAATTTCTTTTCTGCAATTTTTAATTCAGTAATCGCTGTTTCATAATTTCCATTACTTAATTCATCTGTACCATTATTATAGGCTCCAATT
>TARA_B110000902_G_scaffold99718_1_pt1 | contig 12042 bp, 9 predicted proteins | sample TARA_B110000902 | Tara Oceans TARA_B110000902 (sample SAMEA4398009) | marine metagenome | biome: Polar Biome; feature: [SRF] surface water layer (ENVO:00010504); material: water (ENVO:00002006), including particulate matter (ENVO:01000060) such as... | depth 5 m | reverse complement strand
GTGGCTTAAACGAGCACTTGGGGCGGCACTAAAGCGCGACAGGTCCAGATCTTCTCGACTCGACCTTGGTTTGTTCGGGTTCACTCGGATTTGATGCATCAAGTATCTATGGGCTGGCAAGTATTAACATGGCGGTGTTTTCTAGATGGCGAACAGAAACATAAGCTGGACATCGGCCACATTTGTTCCCGTCGCGTCGGTTTTCAAAAGGTCACCTGCAGACTCTAAAATTCGATAGCTGTCGTTATCTTTCAACGCAGCGACGACGTTAAGGTTATCGGCCTGTGCCCGCGCGATTGTGCCTGCGGTCACGATCCCACCAGCCGCATCGGTTGGCCCGTCACGACCATCGGTTCCGCCGCTCAGAAAAACCCAATTTCCGGGGAGTTCTTTGGCGAGATTGGCGACGTGGATTGCGAGCTCTTGGTTGCGCCCACCTCTGCCGCGTCCTCTCAGCGTCACAGTCGTTTCCCCGCCCCAAATTAGAAGCTTACGATTGCCGAAATGGGTCGTGCGCGCGAGATCTACAATCTGCTGGGCTGCGGCTTTGACATCTCCGGTCAAAGGGTCAGGCACGATCAGTGGAGCCCAATCAGCAGCGGCGTTCGCGATAGCTCGAAGGCTGTGCTGGTTCGAGCAAATGATTGCGTTATCGGCGATAAGTGGCCTGACGATACGGGGGGAAGTCAATATTTTGCGACCAGCGCTTTGCAATTTCGATTGTACACTGGGCGATTTCAGAAACGCGGTGGTTTTGGCGCAGCGATCAAGTGCGGGCGCAGTTGGCCCGCTGGCGATAACGCGGATATCGTCACCTACAACATCAGAAATAATCAGGCTGCGCACAGTCGCGGGATATGCGAGGTCCAGCAACCCACCGCCTTTCAGAACCGAAAGTTGCTGACGCACTGCATTCATCTGCGAAATATCAAAGCCTTCGGACAACAAAGCTTCATTTATCGCAACCTTGTCGCCGAGCGTAATTCCTGCGCGTGGCGTGGGCAAAAGCGCGGACCCACCACCCGAAATCAGGCATAGGACTTCATCGTTTTTATCCGCGGTTTCCAGCAAGCGCATGACTTCTTTTCCCGCCTTGATGCCATTTTCATCGGGCAAAGGATGCCCTGACGCAAAAACCTGACATCCTTGAATGTCGCGCGCGTTCTCATAGTTCGTGATCGCAATAGCTTTCACGCGCTGGCCCTTTGGTGTGTGCTTTAGCGCTTGATCCATCATCGCGCAGGCGGCTTTGCCATAGGCAACGATGAATAGGCGGCCATTGGGCGTGGCGTTCAGCGGTTTTTCTGAAAGTTCCCGCTTTACGGCAGCCTCTGGATCAGCAGCCCGCACGCCCTCCAGAAAGAGCGTGCGGGCAAGGTCTTTGACGTCACTCAGGTTCATCCGGCGGCGATCTGCTTAGCTTTCTCAACCAGGTTTTCGGCCTGACGGATGGATGCGTAGTCGATCAGGCGGCCGTCGAGGGATACAGCGCCTTTGCCTGCCGCCTCTGCAGTGGCCATTGCTTCGATGATGCGATTGGCCTTGGTGACTTCAGCATCTGACGGGCTCATGACCTCATTTGCGAGGGCGAGTTGGCTTGGATGGATCGCCCATTTACCTTCGCAACCTAGCACCGCTGCGCGGAAAGCGGCGGCCTTATAGCCTTCGGGATCAGAAAAATCACCGAACGGACCGTCGATCGGGCGCAGACCGTTAGCACGCGCTGCAACGACCATATTGGCAATAGCGGAATGCCACATATCGCCCCAATGCACCTGTCGCGAGCCGTCATCAGCTGGGTCTGTTAGAACTGAATAATGTTCGTTCACGCCACCGATAACTGTGGTGCGCGCGCGCATGCTTGCGGCGTAGTCCGCGACCCCGAAATGCAGGCTCTCATTGCGCTTGGATGCAGCAGCAATTTCGTTGACGTTTTGCATGCCCAAAGCGGTCTCGATTATGTGCTCAAAACCGATGCGTTTTTTGAAGCCTTTTGCGTCTTCAATCTGGGTCACCATCATGTCGATTGCATAGACATCTGCTGCCGTTCCGACCTTCGGAATCATGATCAAGTCGAGGCGCTCACCAGCCTGTTCAACAACATCAACAACATCGCGATACATATAGTGTGTGTCCAACCCGTTGATACGGATCGACATGGATTTAGTCCCCCAGTCGATTTCGTTCAGACCCTTGATGATGTTTTTACGGGCCTGTTCTTTCTCGTCCGGCGCGACGGCATCCTCGAGATCGAGGAAGATCACGTCAGCATCAGATTGTGCTGCCTTTTCAAACATTTGCGGCTGACTGCCTGGCACGGCGAGTTCACTACGATTGAGGCGCGCAGTCGCTTGGTCGATGGGTTGAAAGCTCATTTTTTGACGTCCTTAAGGTTGCTGATCCGAAGTGGGGACAACACAGGAAGGAATATTTTATTCCTGTCAAGGGTATTTTTTGAATGAATATTGCGCTCCCGAACCAGACCGATCGTCACCTTTAGTCGGGAAATGACCCGGCAAGGCGCGACGAAAAGAAGAACGCGACTGCTTGGGTTCGGCTTGTCACGGACAGCTTTTCATAGAGGTTTGAAAGATGGAATTTCACAGTGTTCGCGGAGATGTCAAATTCGGCCGCAATTTGGCGGTTGCTGAGACCGCGCGACAGTGCCTCAAGCAGCGCCCGTTCGCGCTTTGTCAATTGATGGATTGGATCGGACTGGAGGTCGCGCACATCGAGGAATGGGAACACCATTTGGCCCGCCGCAACCGACGCGCAGGTTTCGAGCAATCCATCCACCGGCCCATTGCGCGGCGAGAATCCAGCAGCACCAGCGCCAAGCGCGCGACGTGGCAAATCTTTGGCGGGGTCGCCGTAGACGACGATGCGCGGTGCATCCGGTTGTTCTCGCAGAACCTCGATCAGCTTTTGACCGCCGAGTTCGGGGAGTTTCCAATCGACAATACCAATCTGGACTGGCACCCGCATCACGGTTCCGAGGAAGCCTTCGGCAGTGGATGCCGTCGCCACGAGTGAGAATCGTGGATCGCGGTCAAAAATCTCGGACATGGCTGACAAGACCAGCATATTGCTGTCCGCCAACGCGACCGAGATAGAACCCCTCTGATCTGCTTGTCCTTGCAATCGTTGACCTTTCTTCCAAAACCCACCCTAACTGGTAGGGTAAATTTCGGTATACCACGGTATTTCTAGACGTATGGGTAGTAAAAAACCAACCCAATTAGATACCCATAAGCAGGAGTATCTTACGTTGTCACATTTTGCAAATAGGGATTTCATCAGGGGAATAATTGTTTCCTGAAGCCAAGAGGCCATCCCATGACTGAAGCAGCACCTTTCCCACAACTCGTCATTCCAAACACTTTGGCCGCTGGCCCAGGACCTGGAAATACAGATGCCCGCGTGCTAGCCGCCTTCGCCGGTGCTGGTGTTGCGGACCACATGCAGCCTGACGTGCTGCGCGGTATGATCGAATGCAAACACATGTTGCGCACATTCATGGGTACCGAGAACGTTCATACGTTCGGCGTTGCTGGCACTGGATGGAGCGGCCTCGATTGCATGATGTCTGCCGTCATGCCCGGCGACACGGTTGTGGCATTTTCAAACGGTACGTTCTCGGGGATCGACGCGCTTACGCTGCGGATGAAAGCGTCAACGCGTGACGAGCTTGCGGCGGACAGTCTGAACCCACAGCCCGCAAGCGTGACCGTCATCGAAGTGCCTCACGGCCAATCGGTCACTGCGGAGATGGTAGAGGCGGCTTTGGCTGAACTCAAACCCAAGTGGGCGTTCATGGCCCATTGGGAAACCGGTTCAGGCCGGATCAACGACATCAGGGGCTTTTCGGATGCATGCATCAAGCATGATGCGATGGGCCTCGTAGACGCCGTCTCCTCGCTCGGCGTCGAGGATTTCAAAGTCGATGACTATCAGGGTGTCGTCGGTTGGGCGTCGTGCCCGCAAAAGGGTTTGCTGTGCCTGCCTTTGACATATGCACCTGTCAGCTTCACCGATCGCTACATCGAAACGCTGCGGGCTTCGGGCTGCTATACCTATGCGAACCATCCGATCATGGAGGCCCGTCACTGGGGCGTCATCGACGGCAAGGACGCCGAAAAAGGTGCCTATCACCGCACGCACTCGGGCTACGCTGTCGCGGCATTCCACGAAGCATTGCGGATCAATCTGGCCGAAGGCCTGTCCAAACGTGCGCAAGATTACATCTTCCACGAGAAAGCGCTTACTGCTGCTGTAACTGCGATGGGCTGCGAAGTTACATCAAACATGACCAGCCTTGTTGTCCTGAACCTGCCACCAGAATTTTCCGGCCGTGAAATGGAATTGGTTCAGAATTGCCGAGCTGTTGGCTTTGGGATTTGGCCAACGTTATCGGCCCCTGTGCAGGTCCGCATAGGCATTCTGAACCTGCTGACGCAACCTGCAATCACCGAGATCGTCACACGGTTCGCACAAGCAATGAACGACATCGGCGCGCAAGTCGATATCGATACGATCACCGCAGATCTTGAAACACATTACAAATCCGCTTTGGCGGCATAGGGGCGATCAAATGGATATTCACGAATACCAAGCCAAAGAAGTTCTTAGCAACTTCGGTGTTGAAATCCCCGCAGGTGCGCTGGCCTACAGCCCTGAGCAAGCGGCTTACCGCGCCCGCGAAATGGGTGGCGAAAAGTGGATTGTGAAGGCACAAGTGCATGCTGGCGGGCGTGGCAAAGCAGGCGGCGTAAAGCTATGTGACAACGAACACGAAATTCAGGAAGCTTGCGAGGGTATGTTCGGGCGCAAGCTTGTGACGCATCAAACGGGCCCCGAAGGCAAAGGCATTTATCGTATCTATGTCGAGGCCGCCGTGCCGATTGAACGCGAGATCTATCTTGGTTTCGTACTTGATCGCACCAGCCAGCGGATCATGATCGTCGCCTCTGCCGAGGGCGGGATGGAGATCGAAGATATCTCTGAGAATCGCCCCGAGAGCATAATTCGCTCGACTGTCGAACCCGCTGTGGGTTTGCGTGACTTCCAAGCCCGCGAGATTGCGTTCAAGCTTGGAATTGAACCTTCGCTAACACAATCCATGGTGCGCACATTGCAGGGATGTTACCGAGCGTTCCGCGATCTAGATGCCACGATGGTCGAGATTAACCCATTGGTTGTTACGACAGACAACCGCATTTTGGCGCTGGATGCCAAGATGACGTTTGATGATAACGCGATGTTTCGCCATCCACAGATCAGCGAATTACGCGATAAAAGCCAAGAAGACCCACGTGAAAGCCGTGCGGCGGATCGCGGCCTGTCTTATGTCGGTCTTGACGGGAATATCGGCTGTATTGTCAATGGCGCAGGACTTGCGATGGCGACGATGGACACGATCAAACTGGCGGGCGGCGAACCTGCGAATTTCCTTGATATTGGTGGGGGTGCTACGCCAGAGCGTGTGGCCAAGGCGTTCCGCTTGGTGATGTCTGATGATAAGGTCGAAGCGGTTCTTGTCAACATTTTTGCAGGTATCAACCGCTGTGATTGGGTTGCAGAAGGCGTCGTTCAGGCGCTTCAAGAGGTTAAGATCGACGTGCCTGTTATCGTGCGTTTGGCGGGCACCAATGTCGAAGAAGGTATGAAAATCCTCGCCAAAAGTGGCCTACCAATCATTCGCGCCACAACATTGATGGAAGCAGCTGAACGGTCTGTTTCTGCGTGGAAAAGTGATAACACAACAAACCTGAAGGCAGTGTAGGCATGAGCATTTATCTCGATCGCGACACCCGTGTCATCGTCCAAGGTATCACCGGACGCATGGCGCAATTTCACACCAAGGATATGCTGGAATACGGCACCAATGTCGTTGGTGGCGTCGTCCCCGGAAAGGGCGGCGAAACTGTGCATGGTGTCCCAGTATTTGATACCGTCAAAGAGGCGGTTGCCGCGACGCAGGCCAAAGCCAGCCTTGTGTTCGTGCCGCCGCCATTTGCCGCCGACAGCATCATGGAAGCCGCCGATGCGGGCATTCAGTATTGCGTTTGCATCACTGACGGCATCCCCGCACAAGATATGATCCAAGTAAAACGCTACATGATGCGCTATCCCAAAGAGCGCCGCATGGTGCTGACCGGTCCAAACTGCGCGGGAACAATTTCGCCTGGTAAAGCGATGCTTGGCATCATGCCCGGCCATATTTTCTTGCCTGGTCACGTGGGCATTGTTGGGCGATCCGGCACGCTTGGATATGAAGCCGCTGCACAGCTAAAGGAGCGTGGCATCGGTGTGTCGACCAGTGTGGGCATTGGCGGCGATCCTATCAACGGATCGTCCTTTCGTGATATTCTTGAGCAGTTCGAAAATGACGACGACACCCATGTCATTGCGATGATCGGTGAAATCGGCGGGCCACAAGAAGCCGAAGCTGCCGCCTATATTCGCGACCATATAACCAAACCTGTCGTCGCCTATGTTGCTGGTCTGACCGCACCCAAAGGACGAACGATGGGCCATGCTGGTGCGATCATTTCAGCCTTTGGCGAAAGCGCATCCGAAAAAGTCGAGATACTGACAGCAGCAGGTGTGACGGTTGCTGAAAACCCTGCCGTCATCGGTGAAACCATTGCAAGCGTGATGTGAGGATTCTGTCATGGCAAGACCCAAAATTCTAGTTACGCGTCGTTGGCCCGTTACCGTTGAAGCGAAGCTGGCTGAACGGTTTAATGTAGTCATCAATCAAGGCGACGTCGCTCTTAAACCTTGCGAATTTCGCCAAGCTTTCAAAGACTACGACGCCGTTTTGCCAACCGTGACAGACAAGATTGGCGCAGACGCATTGGAACTGGTCGGGCCACGCACCAAAATGTTGGCAAATTACGGCGTCGGCTTCACCCATATCGACATGCCAAGCGCGCAGGCGCACGGGATGATTGTGACCAACACACCTGACGTTTTGTCGGAATGTACTGCCGATCTTGCAATGACTCTGATGCTAATGGCGGCACGGCGCGCTGGTGAAGGCGAACGTGAAGTACGCAACGGCCAATGGACCGGTTGGCGGCCGACGCATCTGGTTGGCACAAAGGTGTCTGGCAAGACCCTTGGTATTGTTGGGTTTGGACGGATTGGACAGGCGATGGCGCGCCGCGCGCACCACGGGTTTGGCATGAAAATTGTGGTTCACAATCGCAGTCGTATAGCGGGCGATGTGCTTGCAAAATACGGCGCAGTTCAAGCGGATGATCTGGACGATCTATTGCCGCAATGTGATTTTGTATCGCTACATTGTCCTGGTGGTGCTGAAAACCGCCACCTGATAAACTCACGCAGGCTCGATCTGATGCGTCCCAATGCGTATCTGATCAACACAGCACGCGGCGAAGTCATCAATGAACACGCCCTCGTTCAGGCGCTGTCGTTCGATACTATTGGCGGGGCGGCGTTGGATGTATTCGATGGCGAACCCAACATCGCACGGTCTTTATTGGACTGTGACCGCTTGGTCATGTTGCCACATCTGGGGAGCGCTACTGCGGAATCCCGCGAGGCCATGGGTTTTCGTGTGCTCAGCAATCTTGAAGCGTTCTTTAACGGCCAGTCACCGCCCGACCGAGTGAACTAATGGGCACCTTGGGTTTTCCGTCAGATGATGCCCAGAGCTACGCAGGATCGCTGCGTACGCTTCTTTGGGAACAGCTTTTGAAGATCGTTCAATTGCGTGCCCCTAGCGTTGTGCATTTGCTCAATAGTCCCGAGGCAGAGCCTGACTTACCAGCCGCCGATGCCAGCGGCTATCTGCAGGCGGTCAACATCTGGTTTCAGCTCTGCAAGATTGCCGATGAAAATGCCACCGTGCGCGAACGGCGCCAAACCGAAGCTTTAGATGGCCCCGAAATCGTTGAGGGCAGTTTCGCACAGGCGATGGCAAGCATTAAAGGTGATGCGCCTGAGCGCTTCGCAGATGCCGTGACTTCGCTTTCCGTTGGCCCGACGCTTACAGCCCACCCGACTGAAGCAAAACGCGTTACGATCCTTGAAATTCACCGTCGTATTTATCGCCTTCTGGTCACGCTTGAAACGCAACGCTGGACGCCACGGGAACGGGCGGCACGGATCGTCGACTTAAGCGGTGAGATTGATTTGTTGTGGCTGTCTGGTGAACTGCGTCTGGAACGCCCCAGCTTATCTGACGAAATCGAGTGGGGCCTGCAGTTTTTCCGCGACAGCTTGTTCGATGCAACGCCGCAGCTATTTGAACAATTTTTATCCGCAACAGAGGCAACTTTTGGCCCCTCGCAAAACGCCATTCGCCCCTGCGTCAAATTCCATTCGTGGATCGGGGGGGATCGCGATGGCAATCCAAATGTTACCGTCGCCACCACGAAGGACGCGATGGCGCGAGGGCGCGAAGCGGCGTTGGTACTGCATATCGCAGCGCTCACAGATGCGGCGAGAAAGGTTAGTATCAGCAGCAGTATTGCGAAACTGTCCCCGTCAACGGTACAATCTCTTGAGGCTATTGTGCACCGATGTGGTGATTGCGACGCAATAAAGCAACGCAATCCCGGCGAGGTTTTCCGCCAAGCCATTAGCGCGCTGATCAAGCGGCTAGAGGGGGCCTCCGCGTTTGATCACGTGGCAGATTTCGTGACTGACCTGACGGTGATCGAAAATGCCCTTGCTACGATTGGGGCGTCCAGCGTTAGCAACAGATACATCCGCCCCATTCGCTGGCGGGCTGAAGTTTTTGGTTTCCGCACGACGTCTTTGGATATCCGGCAAAACTCCACGGTCACAACGAGCGTCCTGTCCGAAATTTGGGGTGGTTGCGAAGAATTTGGAACTACTGCGTGGTCCGCGCGCCTACGAAGTGAACTGGCAAGCGATCAGGTAAAGACGCTCGACACCAGTGGTTTCAGCGACCAGACAGTAGAGCTTTTGAGTCTTCTCCAAACGATCTGTGAAGCCCGTCAGGGCGTGGACCCGGATGCCGTTGGGTCGTTCATTTTGTCGATGACGCGTTCCACAGATGATCTGCTAGCCGTCTATCTTTTGGCGAAATATGCAGGCGCGACGGGTGATGCCTTGGACCTTGCCATTGTGCCCTTGTTTGAGACGATCGACGATCTGCGCAACGCACCTTTAATACTGATCGACCTGATTGCGGTGCCGTCCGCGCGCCGCAGTCTAAAACGTCAAGGCACCAAAATCGAAATCATGCTGGGCTATTCCGACAGCAACAAGGATGGCGGTTTCATTTGTTCGACCTGGGAACTGGAAAAAGCGCAACGCAAGATCACCAAATGCCTGAAACCGCTTGGATTCATGCCAACGTTTTTCCATGGGCGTGGCGGGTCGGTGAGCCGTGGTGGCGCACCTACCGGACGCGCTATCGCCGCTCAGCCCGCAGGCACACTTGGTGGGGCGATGCGCACCACAGAACAGGGTGAAGTCGTTTCTGCGAAATACGCGAACCGTGGCACGGCCCTGATCGAACTTGAACAACTCGCGTCGTCGGTGTTGTTACACACCGCGCTGTCACCGGAGGCACCGCCAGCCAATCCCGAACATGACGACGCCCTGCAAGCGCTGTCAGGCATGTCCCAAGCCGCATATTCAACGCTGCTAAATTCAGACGGCTTTGTGCAGTATTTTCAAGAGGCGAGCCCCGTCGAAGAACTCGCTATGCTGAAAATTGGCTCACGTCCTGCGCGGCGGTTTGGGGCCTCCAGTTTGGCAGATTTACGTGCGATTCCTTGGGTTTTTGCGTGGTCCCAAAACCGTCATCTGCTGACAGGATGGTATGGATTTGGCACCGCGTGTGAAGCGTTTGCAAAAGTGCGCGGCGATGCGGGACAACACCTGTTGCGCGACATGTTTGCAAGTTCGGCCCTGTTTCAGTTGATCGTGGACGAGGTCGAAAAAACCCTTTTTCAGGCTGACATGGGCATTGCTGCACAATACGCTGATCTGTCCACCGACAAAGCCAACAGCGCTGGAGTGTTTGGCAAAATCACCGATGAATACGAAAGGTCCTGTGCGGCGATCAAGGCGATCACTGGCCAACCTATCTTGGCTGAACGGTTTCCAAAGCTCACCACGCGGTTCGAGCGAAATCGCGCTCACCTCGACATCATTCATTCCCTACAAATCAAACAACTTCGTGAGTTGCGCAGCAGCACGCAACACCAAGACACCAGTGTGCTTTTGCAATCAATGAATTGCATTTCGGCGGGGCTTGGCTGGACCGGATAATACAAGAGTGAGAACCAAAATGAACACATCTGACAGAACGCAGTTTTTCCAACAGCCCCTAGCGGCGCGCGATCCCGAAATATTCGGTGCGATCACCAAAGAACTCGGCCGTCAACGCGATGAAATCGAACTGATTGCTTCTGAAAACATCGTCTCTGCGGCCGTGATGGAGGCCCAAGGGTCTGTCATGACCAATAAGTACGCCGAAGGGTATCCTGGGCGGCGGTATTACGGCGGGTGCGAGTATGTGGATATTGCTGAAAATCTCGCGATTGAACGGGCGTGTCAGTTGTTTGGGTGCAGCTTCGCCAACGTACAACCGAATTCCGGCAGTCAGGCCAATCAAGGGGTGTTTCAAGCGCTGCTGCAACCCGGCGACACGATCCTGGGAATGTCGCTTGATGCTGGGGGGCACCTGACGCATGGCGCGAAACCAAACCAGTCTGGCAAGTGGTTTAATGCGGTTCAATACGGGGTCGATCGCGATACCATGACCCTTGATTATGAAGCACTTGCCGCGTTGGCTTTGGAACATAGACCCAAGATGATTATCGCGGGCGGATCGGCCATTCCGCGTATCCTTGATTTTGCAAGAATGCGCGAAATTGCTGATACAGTGGGAGCGCACCTCATGGTCGACATGGCGCATTTCGCGGGCCAAGTTGCTGCTGGTCTTTATCAATCACCCTTCCCACACGCCCATGTTGCGACCACGACAACCCATAAAACGTTACGTGGCCCACGTGGCGGAATGATCGTGACGAACGACGAGACCATTGCGAAAAAAGTGAATTCAGCGATTTTTCCGGGTATCCAAGGCGGACCCTTAATGCATGTGATTGCGGCGAAAGCCGTGGCATTTGCCGAAGCCTTAAAGCCGTCTTTCAAAGACTACATGCGACAGGTTGTGGCGAACGCGCAAGCCATGGCGGACCAATTGCATAAAGGCGGCCTAGCTACAGTCACCGATGGCACGGACACGCACCTGCTGTTGGTTGATCTACGACCCAAAGGGGTCAAAGGCAATGCGGTCGAAATTGCCCTCGGTCGCGCACGCATCACCTGTAACAAGAATGGCATTCCGTTTGACAGCGAAAAACCCACCATAACTTCTGGTGTGCGACTTGGAAGTCCAGCGGGGACAACGCGTGGGTTTGGCGAACTCGAATTCAGACAGATCGCAGATTGGATCGTTGACGTTGTTGATGGTCTAGCGGCGAATGGTGAAGACGCAAATTCGGAGGTCGAGAACAGAGTTGCGGCTGATGTCCAAGAATTGTGCCTAAGATTTCCGATCTATTAAGCTCTACCAACAGGCTGCGGAAAATTCATGCTGAGTTTGAAAATTATCGCAGCTCTCCATTGAGCCGACCAAACACCCTATATTGAATGAGGTTGATTTGGGATTGCATAACTTTTGCACTCTGAATGGCCGCTCTGGTGAAACCCGCTGCTCAGCCGAATATACTCCGCTGAATATGCGAAGGTTTTCTGCGAGAGCATTAGCCGCATCTGCGCAAGTCCGGTTTGTCCCGCACAGCTGATCTCGAGGATTAAAACTTCTGAACAATGAGTGAATGTCCGGTCTGTTGAAGCTGCGTCGCAGCGAAAGGCCTGCGTCCGTCGAAGATCGTGCTGTTCCAGGCCACTGGGAAGGCGACTTAATCGGTGGATCAAAGAATAGTTACATCGCGACACTCGTGGAACGGCATTCTCGGTACGTGATGCTGGTCAAAGTCGCGAACAAAGACACAGAAAGTGTCA
>TARA_B110000902_G_scaffold190130_1_pt1 | contig 12079 bp, 10 predicted proteins | sample TARA_B110000902 | Tara Oceans TARA_B110000902 (sample SAMEA4398009) | marine metagenome | biome: Polar Biome; feature: [SRF] surface water layer (ENVO:00010504); material: water (ENVO:00002006), including particulate matter (ENVO:01000060) such as... | depth 5 m | reverse complement strand
CATATTCTTGAACGTCTTCGATTTCCGCAAAGAGATAGTGACTCAACCAATCGTATCTTACTGTTCGATTATATCGTTCGACGTAAGCATTTTGTTGAGGGTTGCCAGGTTGGATGAACAGCAAATCGATACCATGTTCCTCAGCCCACGCGGCCAACAATCCACTGATATACTCAGGCCCGTTATCACAGCGGATTTGTCGTGGCTTCCCCCTCCACTCAATCACTTGATTCAATGCGCGTTTAACGCGGATAGCGGGCAACGAGAAGTCGACTTCGATTACGAGTCCTTCGCGATTAAAGTCGTCAATGACGTTGAATAAGCGATAACTTCTTCCGTCTGATAGCTGATCATGCATGAAGTCCATTGACCAACAATCGTTGATTGCTACAGGCACCGATAGAGGTTTTGGTTTTTCCCGTACTAAGCGTTTTTTTGGCTTTATACGAAGGTTAAGCTCCAATTCCCGATAAATACGGTAGACCCGCTTGTGGTTCCACCGGAAGCCTTTCACATTGCGCAGATAGAGATAGCACAGGCCGAACCCCCAGTTGCGTTGATTGTGAGTTATTCGAATTAACCAGTCTGCGATTAGAGCATTTTCTTTGCTCAGTTTAGGCTGATATCGGTAGCACGTTTCGCTGATCTGAAATGCCAGACACGCCAGTTTTACGCTGACCCTATGTTTCCCAATAGCGGTATTAGCCATCTCTCGACGCTGAGATGGCTTTACCACTTTTTTGCCATGGCCTCCTGAATGATCTCAGCTTTGAGCCGCTCTTCGGCGTACATCTTCTTTAGTCGTCGGTTTTCGTCTTCCAGTTCCTTGAGCCGCGTCATCATCGAAGCGTCCATACCGCCGTATTTACTGCGCCACTTATAGAAGCTTGCTGAGCTCATGCCGTGCTCCCGGCAGAGCTCTGGCACTGGCGTGCCAGCCTCAGCCTGCTTAATGATAGCCATGATTCGACTGTCTGAATATCTTGATTTTTTCATGCAGAATCTCCTGCGTATAGATTACGAGAATATTCTACTTAAAACCTCAGCTAATTTGTGGGGGGATTACCTGGCCATCGCTAAAAATCTTGACCAAGGTCACCCTACCCACCGCTGACTACTAGAGAAAGCACGACTAAGCTTCCTTCGCTCCATCAGATACGCTAAATTTATTAGTGAAATAATTTTCGGTGTGTAAGCATCTATTTGATCGAGCTCAAGAATACTACCAAAATCAATTAGGAGGATATCCATGCGGAACAAACCTAAACGGCTTTATTCCAACCTTTTTTGATATGTTTTTCCACCATATCGTTTGCTATTCTTGTGGCAGTTTTCTCGTCTGGCGCCAACTTAACATCTCTATCGAGCGGACTTGCCCGACCAGGGCTATAGTCGGTCCAATGAACTACGTAGGCTGGATGGGAAGAATCCAAATCATTCTTATTGGTTTTCCATACCAATAACTTACGGACTGCTATGGCTCCCTTAGAGTCTTTTGTCCAAACCTCCCTACGTAATATTTCGCTCTTTGCAGACTCAGTTCTGACCTCTGCATCTTTGAGCTTAGGCATATAGTCAGAAATCTGATCTATGCGAATATCTACGTCGTTTACTTTCTTATCACCCCTCATCCGAACTAAAACTGGATGTATAGGTTTAGGACATTGTGAAAAGCGCCCAGAGATCCAGGAACCCCCTTTATAAGCTAAGATCATTGACGTGGCATTAGATCCGTCAGCACGCTCTAGCTGAAAATCAGTCACCTTAACCTCTACAACTAACTCTGGCTTAACAAAACTGTACAAGCTGCCGCTATCACTGGCATAACGTATAGGGGCATCGACTTTTAGATTCTCTAATTGCTTTCCAAGGGAGTTTCGATCATCGTCACTTCCTAAGTTACCGCATCCACCTAATATTTGAATCTCTCCACTTGCATGCATCAAACCTAGCAAGATAGATCTCGCCGACTCTGGCTGATCCGATCTTGTTGTATAGGCAATCACAGCCGCATCAATCGTTACTGAAGGTTTTAATTTATAGATAAGACCGCTTGGCAGACGAATCACTAGACCCTCTGCTCCCCCCTTTACAACTTCAGACTCAAACTTAGTTAACAGCTTAGTTCGATCCATTTCCTCTGATTGCGCAACACTGAGCGGTCCAGAAGTAATAATTAGTCGATTTAATTCTTCGTAACGTTGGATGTACGGTCCGTCAACTAATGCCCCGGCATTGCGAAGCAAATCAAATGCTGCAAAGGAAAGGTTTTTAACGTCAGCGCCTCCGCCCTCTGCCAGTAATGCGCCTAAATCACCGACCCTGCATCTACGCCCCTCTACGTGCGCAAATAGCTCGCCAGCAATAATCGTATTTTCTAAAATGCTCTTTGCCTGAGCTAGGAGTGGAATGTCACCATGAATAACAACGCCTCTGGTATTCGTTAAAAAAACTTCTTTTTGGAATGAAACTAAAAACCAAATCTCGCCATCAATCTTTGTCGAAACTAAAAGACCGCTCGCAGGTAATGCGCCAAAATCATCTAATAGCAAAGGTCTATAGTTTCCTGCAACCCTTCTACGATAAGCGCTTAGGAAGTCTACTAAATCGGGTTCATTTAACTCTGCCCCTGCAATCCCTTTTCCGAATGGCTTTCCACCATTTAAAAATCTATTTGCCATAGCCAGCTTTCCTTTTTGACGCCAGTGGCTTTTTCAATTCCATTTCGCTCAGATGCAAAGTTAAGCGATAGCTTTTATCTTTTGTTTTCCCTTCTAAAAACCCACGATATGGCCTACCATTAGCCTGAAAGATCATTGGTGAGACACCTTTATCGCCTGCCCCAATGATCATCAATGATTCTTTAGACTCCAGTTCTTTCGCTATATCAAAAAGAAAATCAAACGTAAGTCCATCAACGTGACGCAACTGAAGTTTTCTGCGGAATCCAAATCTACTAATTGCATCTTTGACTGGCATCAGCCTTCCTGAGAATTTAATGGGGACCTCAACATTGACATTCATGGCAGAGTCAACAGGTTCACGCCTTTCCTTCTCGGAACCATCCGGGTTTAACAGGACTTCAATAAACTTTGGATCGGAGTACATTAACTCGCCACCGCCATCAAGATAAACCCTCTGGGTTTGACCTAGCTGCGCACCAATGGCCTCAATATCAACCTCGGGATCAGAAGTAACCAACTCATGCCCGTAATCGCCACTAAACTTTTTAGATAATGCTTGATGTGTTCCGCCCTCTTTAGCTGCTAAATAGCGCCGAAAATATAACTTCTGTCCTGGCAAGCCTAGTGTTGGGGCTGTGGCCGCTTTAATTGGCACTAGACCGATAGTAGCGTCACGGCCTTTAGCATTAGCCAAATGAATTGATGAGCTCATAAATATTCTCTAATTTCTTATAAAGAGTCAAAGTCTAAGTCGTCTGTAAAAGTGTCGTCATCGTCTACTGGAGCATAAACCGCTGCTTCCTCAACCCATTCACCAGACGCGGTAGAGCCAACTATAGCAAAAAAGCCATCGTCATTTGCCACAAGATATGCGGATTCCATTTCTAGACCTGCTGAGTAATTGAAACAAAATTTATAAACTGCCCCAGACTTTAATTCAGCCAGAAAACTGGTCTCAACCTCTATAGGTTCTAGACAAAAAAAGCTCTCAACATCCAAATCCAGCACCTCAGAAGCATTAACAGGGCCTTCCATTTTCTGAGGAAACCCAAGAGTTGATGGAATTTTCTCAACCATCTCGCCTTGTGCATCTAAGCCAACCATTTCTTGACGGCTAATAGGTAAGCCTTCAGAATTAAAATAACCTTGAGCGGTCATTCCACTCGACAACAAATTTTCTCCATCGAGTGTCAAAGAAGCTTTTGTACATAGTTGGCCATTTGCGTCAAGCGGCAGTCTTTTGCGCACACCGTACAATTTAGCTCTGTCAATTCGAGTTACATCGAATGAGTATTGCTTATTACCACTAGTTAGGATTACAGGTTTTGCCATTTTTTTTTAACTTCCTTTTAAGCTTAGATGGGGACCCAGTATGAAATTCGGTATATAGCCAATCTATTTTCGCCCGTTCCATTTCGTACTTAATCCCTGGATCAATGCATCTTCTTCTGCTGAATAAGCATTGATCGTGAAATCAAAGAGCTGTATTTCTGCGCATTCTCTAGTATATATAGATAGCGTTTTTTTTGAGCTAAAAGCTGCCTAATAAGATTCGCACATTTCATGCCCGTGGGGCTGCGCTTGAATCCGTTTTGATGTTCTTTTAAACGTTTTTTGATACCTTTTCCTGCTTTTCCTACATACATAACCTCAAGCTCGTCACTACTTAATTGTGAAAGCCAAAGATATACAGAGTTAACAGCTCTAGTCTCTGCAAGTGCAGCGCAAACAGGAATAGATGTAATGCCGTCTAATGCGAAAGTATGGGTATGAAGGAAGCCCCATTCTTTTAACTTGTTTTTATGAATCATCGCTAATTACCATTTTATTATCTATCCCGATTACGACACGCTCGATTGTTCATACAAAAGCCTATGCTGATGTTCCCCTAATACTACGCTGCTAAATAAGCTCACTAACTTGAGTTGATCAACTCGATTCACGGGTGTTTGACTTAGGCGCGGGTTGCCTACCACAATGGCCAATGTTTGGGCTCTCGATATGGCGACATTTAAACGGTGTTTGTCCAGCAGAAAGTCCATGCCGCGCGGTGACTCACTGGCATCGCTGGCACACATACTCAAGACCACAACGGGCGCTTCTTGACCTTGAAACTTATCCACGCTGCCGATCTTTGCTTGTTCGCCTAGGGCGGTGCGCAATTTACTGACCTGATGGTTGTAGGGAGCCACAAAAAGAATATCATCCCAGCTAATGGCATGCGCCCTGGGATGCTCTAGGCCAGTATGGAAGGTTCGGCCGATCAGCGCATCGGCCAGCTCGCTAATCTTTTCAACTTCCTCATCCGAGGCTTGGGTATTACCCTCATGCTCTATGGGGATAAATAAAATGCCCGCATTCATGTTGATTGGGCCCTTATAGCCATCTGGAACATCAATAACTCGTATATCGTTGTCCGGGTGTGACTGCAGTTTTCCTTCATAAATATGGTCGCTGATAAATTGATTCACCTGGGAATGCATTCTGTACGTTGTGCCTAGGAAAACGCCCATGTCTGCTGGGATAGTTGCTGTTTCGCTCAGGAGGTAGTCTAGGACTGATAGCCCGCTATCGGCAGGATGGATACCCTGTGAGGGCTGGCCAAGCTGCATTTGATCACCCATTAAAATCAAGTTTTTGGCGCTGCGACTCATGGCGATGAGGTTCGCAATAGCGACTTGCCCGGCCTCGTCGACAAATAGATAATCCAGTTGGTTAGCCATGTCGTCTCGGGCAAAGCCCCATGCGGTGGTGCCAATCACAGAGGAGGGCTGAATATAGTTAGCCAGCTCGCTATTTCTCAAAATCGCGACGTCGTATTCGGTCAGATCAGACTCATTATCTTTGGTGCAGCTAAATGACGCTAATATCCCAGCGTCTTTGCAGTATTTAGCGGTACCCAGTAACAAGTTGTTGATTGCTTTGTGGCTGTTGCTGGTGATGCCCACGCGGGCGCCGGACTTCATAAGCTCTGCAATAACATGCTTGCCGGTATAGGTTTTCCCCGCGCCTGGGGGGCCTTGAATAGTGAGGTAGCTGTGGTCGAGATTCGCTATCGCTTTGGTGATTTGCTGCAGTCGCTGGTCAGGGTCCTGGCTGGGAGCAATGGGACCATCCCGATGGCTTGTTATCCTTGGTTTTGCGCGAGCTAAGAAATCCAAAATAGCCGACTGCCCATAAATCAGATTGCCATCTTCATAGCCTCTTACAATTTGGTCGATCGCTTGGGGAATGGGGTTGGGGTTCACGTACTCATCAGGGACTAGCGAGATAATTGATGGCGGCTCGTCTTTTGATTGCACGACGATAAGCCCGTTCGCCAGGTCGCTCTCGTCAAGCCTAAAGGTTACCTTCGCGGGGTGCCCACTGTCAGTTTCAATGCCCAGTAGATAAAACTGTTTCTGTGGGTCTTTAAACTCTTGGGTTGCATCAAAGCAATACTCATAGGCAAAATTTCGCGCATGGGCGGTGGGCTTAAAAGCTTCCCGCTCGGTTCGGGTGCAGTAAGCGAGACAGTCTAAATCGTCTCTGAGTTCAACATGGCTTTGCCCGAGGCGGTCATATAAACGCCAAAATACCGGCTTGGATTCTCTGCGGTGAAACTCAAGGCAGTAGGCCAAATTTTCTGTGAGCGATGCCTTTACCGGATCTTTTTCCCTTTCGGAGAGTGCGCGCAGCAGTAAACGATCACGTAGTCTAATACGGTCAGTGATTTCCTCCGGGACATCAGGCTCACTGACATCTGTTTTTCCAAAGAATGGGATAGCGTGTTTCTCTTGCTCCAGGCGAAGCCATTCAACCAGTTCCTGAGTCGAGTCACAGTCATCAATATTGTAATCACGAATGTCTCTGAGGATTTGCGATGTCTGGTGCGTATCGCCTTGCTCTCCACGCCGATTAAGCTCACGCCATCGCTCATAGACAACAATCGATTCCCCGCCATTGGCGACCTCGGTGTCACGTTTTTGGCGATAGAGGCGCTCCACATTTTTGATCGAATAACGTGGCTCACCTAATAGTAATCCCCCTTTAACGATCTTGTATAAATCAACGAAAACGTTATTGCGCAGTAGCTGGTCAACTTCATGTTCACATACGCCATAACGATTCATTAATTTCCGGCAGGCAGCTATCTCGTAGTTTGCGTAATGATAGATATGCATGCTCGGGTCTTGTTGCCAGCGTTGATAAGCCCAGGCGATAAAGTCTTGGAAGCACTGCTTCTCTTGCTCTTGATCGTGCGCCCAGAAATCAATGAACTGCCGATTTCCCGCTTCGTCAAAGTAAGTGTTACCCCAAAGATATTCCAGTCCACCCTTATCGAGGGGGTAGCCTTCAATATCAAAGAAAACGTCTAATGGTGACAGGGGTGGCAGTAGGGCTAAGCCAGAAACCTCTCCCTGAGGGGGGCTGAGAATTTCAAATAGGGGTGTGTCACGCCCCTTACTAGATCTTTGGATCTTGGCTTGAGCGATCAACTTTTTTATCACCTCAGGGTGAAAGCTAGGAGTGTCCTCGATGCTAGACTCGCCTAGTTGCTTCATTGTTTCTATACCAGCCCGGTTTAGCTTCTTGATTTGGCCTATGGTGATGCCAGCAATTTGGAAGAGGTGATCTTTGTCGAGCAGTATCTGTTTCACGTAACCGCTCCAGTCGCCCCAGCTCTTTGAATCTGCCGGGTCCGGGCTTAGGTCAGCCCTAAAAGTATCCTGTTTGTCAGTAAAGGATGATTTAAGCGCTTTATAGTATGAGTAATACTCTCCAGTCCGTAATCGCTCTTTATTACCACTGCCTAGCACGATGGTAATAAATTTAGGTAATATGCCCTGCATTGACGCTAGCATTTCAGAATAACTGCACAGCTGCACGACAAAGCTAGGTCTAACTAGATTGCCTAATTTGACATCCCAAACTTCGTAGTGCCAGTTTCCCAGCAGACTTGGTTGATCACCATCGCTATGGACAACCTTAACCAAAAAATCTGAATAGCCGGCAAATTGACCAAGCTGCAGATGGGCCTGCTCAATGACATCAAAACCTTTTACCATGGCATCGACGGTATTTTTATACTTATCATCAGTGCTGGCGCCCTCGATACTAAGTAGTGTTTTTCCTTGTTGTATAAAAGCGGATTTTTGTAGCTCTTCTTGGGCATAGCCTTTGTCGGCCAATGCACTCATAAGCTCGTCTGCGGGATCTTTGTCTGGTGCCTTATCAGCGTGCTCTATGGAGAACCTGTCCATCCAGGAGGCAAATGGACTTTCCATAAACCGCGTAAGGTCCGTGGGAGAGTAATACAGTTGCCCGCTTTTTTTATACATTAGCCATTTAACCCCTTAATGTAGTTAATAGTTTGCTATGCTCACATAGAGTAATATTGTTTACATATGGTAATTGCCTATTTTTGCCGACCTTCTCGCCTATCAGCGCTATCTCTCAGCTGTCATCGCGCCAATATTCTTTTTATTGTGCTTTGAATATGAATCGCTTCACCGACGACTTCGGCTTTGATGAGTTTCTCTATTTGTTGTTCTACGTTTTCCTCAGTGCATGTTAATGGGTCGAATTTTATATTTTTACTAAATAGACCTATGTGATGCTTCCCTCTGGAAGAGACGGCATTGTCATCAAATTCACATTGAATTTTCGGTATATGGGCTCGTAGCTTTTCCCTCAAAACAAAGTTATAGTCACTTGTAGGGTCAATGCCGAACCCAAATTTTAAAGTAGATGTTTTTTCGTAGAACCTAAAATTCATTCCAACTGTTTTCGATAATTCAGGCGCTGAAGGCCACCCCTGCATATTTTTAGCATTAAAACTTAAGTATGTTGAATTCGCACTTTCATTAACTATAAAACCATGTTTTTCCAGCGCCGACTTAAAGGCTCCGTAAAAAAAATGTTTTTTTCTAAAGAATCCGTTTCCTCTGCTAAATGATGAGTTATTTTTTATAAACTCTAAAGCTTTACGTTGCGCTTCATCGATATTTTTTATAACGTCTAAATTACTAAAGACTTCCATTAATTTATATTTTTTTTCAGCGACAATTTCTTTTGCATCACTATTTATTTGATGGGTTTTAGTTGTATATATCTCAACATAGCTAATATAGTCTTTTATATAAAGTTTGGCGTTTTCTGGCATCGAGTCATGATCAAGCGATAAAATAGATTTCAGTTCTTCTAAAATTTTGCAATAGCTACATACATTCCAATGTCCGCGCTCATTACTATCCACAGGATTCTCTCCATTCAAGGTGAGGTATACAAACCAGTTTTTTTTGTTCGGATAGCTATCCATTATAGTTTTTCTATACCGTGCCAGTTGACCAAGCGAGTCCTTACTAAATGTTTTGTTTTCTACGGTAATCGTTTCATCACCTGAAACAAGTAAAAGATCCATATGGTGTTTTTCTCTGAATACCGACCAACTGTGCGTTCGGTTTTCAGCCGCTGGCGCTAACAATGGAGTTATTCTCGATGAAAATAACGTTCCAGAATTGTGAGTTTCATTTGCATTTAACAACCAAGAAATGAAATTAGAGTGTCTAATTTCATGCATGGATTTTGATAAAATGTGGAATATATTCGGCTCTCCCAGGGCGCGTTGGATGCCTAAAAATCTTTTATCAGAAAAAAGCTCGTTAATGCTTCCCACAAGTTTTATTGGTAGGTCTTCGTTTGATCCGCTTTGCATATATACACGCTGCCCAGGTTGAGCCTTATCATTGTCTTGAATAGAATCTTAAAGCGGTGCGGCAGTTATCCCAGCTAGCTCTAAGATATTTTTTATATATGCACTGGTTCCTTGCGCGAGAAGGTACATGTCATCACTTATAGTCAATTCATCAAGCCTTTTATCCAGGAGAATTAGTTGCTCGTCATCCTCCCACTCGTCTTGATCATGCCATTTCATGACGATGTCTTGGGCGTCATCGCATACTGCTAAGACATCGCTTGGTACGTCATCAAAGAAATCTATCTCTTCACTAGTCACCTTATCTTCGATGTCAATCATCAAGTTTGTGAGAACACCGCCAGAGTGTTTGGCATAAAACTGCTCCATGTAAAATGCGCCCCCGCCTCCGTAACCTCCAAGTGCACCTGCAAACTTGTCGCCATCAATATCATTCCATACCATTATCCAACGACATATTATACGACCGTCTTTTTTTTCCCAACCCGCATTAACTTTAAAATCTTTTATATCCATGATCTTTTTATCTCCAAAATATGAATTTACGGACCTACACGTCGAAGTAGAATACACTTATTCGGACTTCAAATTATACCGTATTAATAAGAAAAAAAAGCGTCCTGAACCTTCTATAGAACTGAATTATACAGATAGCTATCTGCAACAGTACTTTACGGTTATAAATAATGAATCAGAATAAACATTATCATTACTGACCCTTTAATGAGCTTTTATATCCTATATCCATTTCTATCTAAGGGTCAACAAATAATAATTTTCCTCGAAATATGCTAAAAGGTCGACTGGCGTGGGATAGCCATGCTTTTCTGCGCGCAGAAGAGCGCTTTATAGAATTCATTTGGCTCTTTTATTTATGCCTCTGGCGAACTGAAACCGAACAAGAAGTGGTCATGGCAGCCTTGTTTGTTCCGAGCCTTCCACTTGTAGACGGTCGATTCACCAATGCCAAAGCGCTGCGCAAGAGTAGCTGCGCTGTCGGTGCTTACCGCAATCTCGGCTCGTATGGCCGGCGTGGTGCGTGCGTTTTTGTGCAGGGCGATCATCATGACAAGGCTCCCGGGTGGACTGCTGAAGTGATGCACAGATTGTCTATCAACTGCCGCATGACCTCTCTGGCCATGAACAGTGGATACCGTTTTGAATCAATGCAATCGTCCGGGATGCGACAGCTAACTTATACAGACTTTCCCTCGAGCAGTAAGGACAAAAGTTTTCGCATCTCTCGCCAACTTAATAAAAATTTCTTGTTTTATAAGTGCTATATTTTTTCGTTGCAGCTAGAAATCCCTAATTTTAAAACGGTTCGATGATTGATAAATTCATATTTACAAAAAAATCTTTTTAAAAACTCAACTCTCAGGATGCGTTATACACAGTAATCACACAACGATCGGATCAATTAACTCATTAGTCTCAATTGATGCATCACCATAAATCCTTAAAAAAGGGTGAGCTACAACATTCAATAATTTTTCAGGAGATGGGAGTGTTATTCCAACATCGCCAAATTTGTCGGTCGCAGAAAAAATATGTAATCTCAGCAAAGCGGACTTACCTGGATCGATAACCGTCGACTCCTCGGCAAAACTATTTCTGACAAATATTGGACCTGGCTCATTAAGTAACTTGCGTTCATCGTCATTTTGACCAGAAATATGCATAACGACCATCCGACTTTCTTTTGAGTTATTGGTAGCAATACATGAAATATTTATTTGACTGAGTTTTTTTGTTTTTTTACCCTCTAGTGAATATTCTATCTCAATACTTTCTATTTTTACATCACCTATAGATTCATTAAATCCAGATTTAATAACCGCAACATCCGGCTTCACTCCAAAAGAAATTTTTGCAAAAAGGTTCCCAAGGCATGAAAGTTTGGTTATCTCGACCAGAGCCTTTACATTTTTAACGTCGTCTAATGCAGAGTTCGGCACTTCAAAATTAACATTCAAATTCTCAACATGGTTTACTGCGCAATTATCGTCGTAACCAATTATTGCACCGTCAGAAATTAAACTAATGCGCGCTATATTTATCTCGGTAGGTAAACCGACCTTTTCATAATCGATGTTCTCAGACGCATCTTTACTTAAAGGGAAATAGTCTACGTAAAAGGTTTTCGCTTCTTTATGCTCGTAATCTTGCCAACCAAAGTTATATTCTGACATTTTTTTCCGACCTGTTATATAAAATACGATTTTAAAACATTATTTAATAAATTTAAATTATAAATAATTAGCAAGTTAAATTTTAAAGCCAATTATTAAGTTTAATAAATAAAAAAATTTTGAACTCTTCAGCATTAGCAGGATCCTCAGAAAATATGATTGCCTATACATCTCAATCCGCAAATGATGTTTTGTAAGTATGAAGCTGCTTATATTGCCTGAGCAGGTCGTTAATATTTCTATAGCCTTGAGCTAGATGTGCGGAAATTTAACATTAACCTTCCTGTTTTCCATTTGTCATTTTTTGACGAAGGAAATCGTAATATGGTCAGTAATTAAAGTCAAGCGGATCACCGAGCGCCCCGGTTTTGAAGAGGCTCAACACCTTGAGAAGATGAAGCCATATGCAAGTAATCAAACCGTTTTCTCCCGAGGTGCGCATAAGCAGCTCATCAAACGGCTAATCTGCTCAGGGCTCCAATACTGGTGTAGCTTGTGTGCAATCA
>TARA_B110000902_G_scaffold152924_1_pt1 | contig 12094 bp, 5 predicted proteins | sample TARA_B110000902 | Tara Oceans TARA_B110000902 (sample SAMEA4398009) | marine metagenome | biome: Polar Biome; feature: [SRF] surface water layer (ENVO:00010504); material: water (ENVO:00002006), including particulate matter (ENVO:01000060) such as... | depth 5 m | reverse complement strand
AATGGAGCCGATGGTAAAGAAGGTTATAAATCTAAATTTTCTCACGACAAGGAAATTGCGGAACCCGGTTTTTATAAAGTCCATTTAGACGATACAGATATTGATGTTGAATTAACCGTTTCTAAGCGGAGCGGAATTCATAAATATCAATTTCCTACGGCAGAAAATCAATTTGTAATCCTTGATTTATTGCACCGAGATAAAGTTTTAGATGCCAAAATTATAAAAGTTTCCGATACTGAACTTGTGGGGTATCGTTTCTCCGAAGCTTGGGCAAGTGACCAACGTTTGTATTTTGCCATTAAAACATCGCATTCGTTTGAAGATGTTTTACAGTCGCCAACAAAAAAAGGAGTGGCGGGAGCACAAAAAATAGCATTGAATTTTAGGAACCCTAAAAACGAAGCAGTCACAATTAAAATAGGGATTTCTGCAGTAGATATAGCTGGCGCAAAGAAAAATTTAGAAGCTGAAATAGGAAATCAAACTTTTGACCAAGTAAAAAAAGTAGCACAAGATTTTTGGGAGCAACAATTAGAAAAAATTGTTTTAGAGGATTCTAACGAAGATAATAAGACCAACTTTTACACATCGATGTATCACGTTTCTATTGCACCAAACTTATATCAAGATATTGATGGGAGATACAGAGGAATGGATTTAAAAATTCATGAGACTACAGATTTTGATTATTACACAGTATTCTCATTATGGGATACGTATAGAGCAGCACATCCTTTATATACAATTATAGAGCAAGAAAAAACGAATGACTTTATCAATACCTTTTTAGCCAAATACGAGGAGGGTGGTATACTACCAATCTGGGATTTATCTGCGAATTATACGGGCTGTATGATTGGGTACCATGCAGTGCCTGTGATTGCAGATGCATATTTAAAAGGCATTAGAAACTATGATGTAGCGAAAGCTTTTAAAGCGATGAAACATTCTGCCACTAGAGATAAATTAGGTCTGGATTCATACAAAAATTTCGGTTTTATTCCGGTTGAAAAAGAATCTGAATCTGTTTCTAAAACCTTAGAATATGCTTATGACGATTGGACAATTGCACAAATGGCAAAAGATTTAGGAAAAGAAGAGGATTATAAAACCTATTCAGAAAGAGCACAATATTATAAAAATGTTTTTGACCCGAGTTCTCAATTTATGAGAGGAAGATTTAGAAATACTTGGTTTGCACCTTTTGATCCGTATGAGGTCAATTTTAATTATACAGAAGCAAATTCTTGGCAATACAGTTTTTATGTTCCTCAGGATATTTCTGGGTTTATAAAATTAGTAGGAGGGAAACAAGAATTAGAACAAAATCTAGATAAATTATTTGCTGCTAAAGACAAAACTTCAGGCAGTCACCAAGTTGATATTACAGGTTTAATTGGGCAGTATGCGCACGGAAATGAGCCAAGTCATCACATGGCATACTTGTATAACTTCGTAAATAAACCTTTTAAAACTCAGGAAAAGGTGCATCAAATCTTAACAGAATTGTATTCGAATGCACCAGACGGAATCTCAGGAAACGAAGATTGTGGCCAAATGAGTGCTTGGTATATTTTTTCTTCTTTAGGTTTTTATCCGGTAACACCCGGATCTAATGAATATATAATTGGTTCCCCTTTATTTGAGAAAGCAACCATCAATTTAGAAAGTGGAAAAACATTCACAGTGAAAGCTGAGCATCTATCCGAAGAAAATAAATATATAAAATCTGCAAAATTAAATGGAGATATCTATCCGTATTCCTATATCAAGCATCAAGACATCATAAAGGGTGGAACTTTGGTCTTTGAAATGACAAATGAACCCTCATTATGGGGGACAAAAGATGCTTTTATTCCAACTACAAAAATTGAAGAGCATCTAATTGTTACATCGCCATTTATATTAAAAGGAGCGATTGCATTTAAAGGAAGTACAGAAATCACGCTAGGAAATGTAGATAAAGAAGCACTTATTTATTACAGATTAGGTTACAAAGGTGGTTTTAAAAAGTATGAAGCACCTTTTACAATAGACTCGTTTATCAACCTTTCTGTGTATGCTCAAAAAGGAGAAATAAAAAGTAAAACCATTACAACTGATTTTTATAAGATTGATCCGACGATTACAATTGATTTACAAAGTGAATATGCAAATCAATACAACGCAGGTGGAGATAATGCGCTAATCGATGGAATTATTGGAGCAGATGATTTTAGAACGGGCACTTGGCAAGGATATTTTGATACAGATTTAGTTGCGGTAGTAGATTTAGGAAAAGAAAAAAGTATAGAAAGTATTCAAGTAAATTTTTTAGAAGATCAGCGAAGTTGGATTTTTCTTCCAACAGAAGTTGAGATTTTAGTTTCTTCCAATGGAAAAAACTTTAGGACAATTTCAAAATCCAAAGTGCATGCAACCTTGGCAAATGAGCAGGTAAAAATAAAAGAGCACCGTGCTGTTTTAAAAGAGAAAAACACACGATATGTTAAAATTATTGCAAAGAAGTTAGGAGCGCTTCCCAAATGGCACTTAGGCTATATGCATGACGGTAGAAGTTGGCTGTTTGTAGACGAAATTCAAATAAAATAGAAAATCTGCCATTGCCAGTAAGAATAACGAAGCAATTTCTTTAGTAGTGAGCGCTTACTTTCTTCCGTGCAATCGTAAAATAAATAAAGAAATGAAAAGAAGAAATTTTTTAAAGAAAGCATCGGTAACAGGTTTAGGTTTGGTGGCAGTTTCGGCAACAATAATAAGCGGTGATTCAGAACTTAAAACATCCGATAAAAAAACATTTCCGTCAAATTTTAAACCTATTAGACCGCTAGTAATAGCTACTTGGAATACCCCTTTAGCGGTAGCAATCGCTGCAAAAATTTTACAAAATGGAGGTTCCGCTTTAGATGCTGTAGAGCAAGGTTGTAGAGTTGAGGAGGCGAACGAAAAAGGACAATCTGTGGGGAAAGGTGGATTACCAGACAGAGATGGAGATGTTACCTTAGATGCGTGTATTATGAATTCTGAAGGAGACTATGGTGCCGTTTTAGGTGTTAAAAATATTATGCATGTAGTTTCTGTTGCAAGAAAGGTAATGGAAGATACGCCACATGTAATGTTAGTCTCAGAAGGCGCTGAACAATTTGCGGTTTCCAAAGGATTTGAAAGAGAAGATTTATTAACGGAAGCGTCAAAAAAAGCTTGGGAAAAGTGGAAGGTAAAATCAGAATACAAACCGATTATTAATATAGAAAATCACGATACAATTGGCATGTTGGCAATTGATGCAAAGGGTAATATTTCTGGCGCTTGTACTACAAGCGGATTGGCCTATAAGATGGCAGGTAGAATAGGTGATTCTCCAATTATTGGTGGCGGTTTATTTGTAGATAATGAGATTGGTGGGGCATCTGCTACGGGTTTAGGGGAAGAAGTTTTAAAAACAGTTGGTAGTTTTTTAATTGTTGAATTAATGCGACAAGGGAAAAGTCCACAGGAGGCTTGTGAAGAAGCAATTGGTAGAATTGTAAACAAACCGGGTAAAGATTTTAAAAACTTTCAAGTAGGATACATCGCTTTAAATAAACAAGGAGAAATAGGTGCGTATTCAATTCATGAATGGTTTAGTTACAACCTATTTAAAGAGGGAGAAAACAAGAATATTAAATCAGACTATTTTAATAAAGGATAGTTTATTTAGCGCTATTTCCTGCTTTTCGCTATCTCTTTTTTTTACTTTCGAGACATCACGTAAGCAGCAGGATACGCAAACTGTGACAAAAAAAGGATGCAACCGCAATAAAAATGAGACATTTGTGTGCACTTTTTGTATTGCTGGAAAGCATTGTTGCATTAATGTTTTTTTTAATACCAATAAAAATTAATAACAGAAAATTTCATATTATTGTAATAAATTATATAGATGTCAATAAAAATAAATAGTAAATCGAATAAAGGGGCCTTCATATTTTTAACGACTTTATTCTTCCTTTGGGGATTTATCACTGTTTTAGTTGATAGTCTCGTACCACGGTTAAAAGATGTATTCGAAATGTCGTATGCAAAAACAGTCTTGGTTCAGTTTGCTTTTTTTGTAGCATTTTTTGTTTTTTCGCTTCCCGCTGGATTTCTATTATCAAAGATTGGCTATAAGAAAGGAATTGTTTTAGGTTTGTTAACAATGGCATTGGGTTGTTTGTTATTTTATCCTGCAGCATCTTATCGCGCTTTTCCTGTATTTTTAATTGGGTATTTTACATTGGCTGGTGGAATTACAATTTTACAAGTAGCAGCGAATCCGTATGTAGCTTTATTAGGAAGCGAAGCCGGTGCTAGTAGCCGTTTAAACCTATCACAAGCGTTTAATGCATTGGGAACCACAATTGCTCCCGTTGTTGGTGCATTATTTTTATTGAGCGATTCCGTGAAAACATCTCAAGAAATAGCGCTGCTTTCACCTATAGAAAAGACGAATTATTATGTTGCGGAAGCTGCTACAGTGCAAACACCATTTGTTTTAATTGCCTTTTCAATTGCTGTTTTAGCATTATTTTTTGGATTTATAAAATTGCCAAAAGTGATGGAAGAAAGTCCAAAAGGAGGATATTTGAAACTGCTTAAAAATAAGGGTATGTTGATGGGGGCTTTGGGTATTTTTGTATACGTGGGTGCAGAAGTTTCTATTGGAAGCTTTTTGGTGAATTACTTTTCTGAGATGAATTTAGCCGCAATTGTATCACAAAATGAAACAATGATGCAAATTGCAAATACCATTGCAAGTACTTTTAATAAAACATTTTCAGATGCTGATCCAAAATCTTTATTAGGGATTTTTGTTATTTTTTATTGGGGAGGTGCTATGATTGGTCGGTTTGTTGGAGCCTATTTAACTAAGATTATGACGCCAGGAAAAGTATTAACTATTTTTGCTTTTTTAGCTATTGTTATGATTTTGATTTCTATAAATACGGTTGGTTTAATCTCAATGTGGTCTATTTTAGCGATAGGTCTATTCAATTCAATTATGTTTCCAACAATATTCACATTAAGTTTGGAAGGTTTAGGGGATTTAAAAGCACAAGCTTCTGGTCTGCTTTGTATGGCAATTGTTGGTGGCGCAATTATCCCGTTTATATTTGGAAGTTTAATAGATGGTTTTGGTTTTAAAACTGCTTTTCTATTAACTATTTTATGTTACGGTTACATTTTGTTTTTCGGACGAATGAAAACGAAGAAACTATCTTAGAATTAAAAGTAATAAACAAAGTTGGGCAACTAATACCGCGTTCAGTGAAGTGTAATCATTATTTTATTTAATAGTTACTAGAGGTTGCTTTTTTAGAGATTGTTCACTGTTTTGTTTTAAAAAAGTAAAAGAGGCTATTCGTGAAAAAAAAATTAAAAGGCCTTTGCAAGAACTAACGGTAAAAGATATTTTAATCTTTAGTTACTTTATTGTATTCATTTATCATAAAATATGCCCAAACGATTACACAAACCACAACAAAAACCGAAAAGGAAAGGATAACTTTATCTACGTTCATTCTTTATAAGTTTTAAATAGATCATTACTCCTAACAGCGTTGGAGCCCAAATTCCAATAAAAATTCCACGTAGCTTATCTCCAGATAAAAAAAGATACTCAGCCACAATAATTATTAGAATACATAATGCCAACATCATAAAATTAGCGATTCCTAATTTTTTAATAAAATTCATTTCTTTCTTATTTTTTATAAAAATAATTTAAATTTCTACCATTCTTTATAAATGTAACAATTAAATTTATAAAGTTTATTTTTTTAAATGATTATTTAACCTTAAATTCATTTAAATAAAACAATACATTTAGTGCTTGGTTCGTTTTAAATAATTGATTATTATTGTGTTGAAAATCAGAAATACCAAACAAAATTATAAAATGAAAAAATACATACATACAATAGCTTTATTCTTTGTGGTATTGTTTCCATTGCAAAATTTCTATACACAAGAGTTGCCTCCAATAAATGTTTTTACAACGGAAGATTATGGTGGAGGAAATCAAAACTGGTCCATATCCCAGGCAGCTAATAAATATATTTACGTAGCAAACAATAAGGGGTTATTAGAATATAATGGGGCTAGTTGGCATCTATATGCAGCACCAAATGAAACCATTATAAGGTCTGTAAATTGTATTAATGATAAAATTTTTACGGGTTTTTTTAGAGGTTTCGGTTTTTGGGAAAAAAATGATTTTGGTCTTTTAGAATTTACTTCCATTGTAAAGAAGAAGGGAATAAAAATGTTCGAAGATGAACAAATTTGGGAGATTATAGAATTAGAAGGTTGGGTGCTATTTAAATCACTTCAAAGAATCTATTTGTATAATTTAAAAACAGAATCTTTAAAAATTATAGAAGGCACAAATGTAATAACAAAAGTTTCTAAAGTGAATGATGTTGTTTACTTTCAGGATCTAGAAGTAGGATTATTTAAGATAGAAAATGGGCAACCTTCGTTAATCTCAAATCATGAAGTTTTTAAGAAAAATAAACTTACAGATATTTTTTATAAGGACGGTAAGGTCTTTTTTTTAACTCAAAACAAGGGGTTTTATTTTTTTGAAAAAAACGTGCTTAAAAAATGGAAGATTCCTGCTAATGACTATTTAAAAAATAAAACTATTTATAGTTCTGAAGTTCTTAGTGATGGCACTATTGCTTTAGGAACAATTTCTAACGGTCTTGTTTATTTAACAAGTACTGGAGCTATTGATTATAAAATAAATCAAAATTTAGGATTAAGCAATAATACAGTACTTTCAGTTTTCGAGGATTTTGATAAAAATTTATGGTTGGGTTTAGATAATGGAATTAACCTTATAAATTTTACATCTCCAGTTAAAATATTTGTGAATAAAAAAGATTTTTTAGGGACAATTTATACCGCTATCATTCATAATGAATATCTTTATTTAGGGACCAACCAAGGCTTGTTCTATAGAAAACAAAATTCCGATGATGAGTTTACATTCATACAAAAAACACAAGGTCAAGTATGGAGTTTAAAAGAAATTGATGGTACTTTATTTTGCGGACATGACTCAGGCAGTTTTATTATCGAAAATAACAAGGCAAATCTAATTTTTAACATTCAAGGAACTTGGGATTTTAAAAAACTAAAGGATGGTTTAATTATACAAGGTAATTATGATGGTTTGTACGTTTTACAAAAGGATAAAGATACGTGGCGATTGCGCAATAAAATCAAAGGATTTAAGAACTCTAGCCGTTATTTTGTACTACTAGAAAATGACAAAATATTTGTAAATCACGAGTATAAGGGAGTTTTTAAGTTAAAAATAGATGAATCTTATACTTCTGTTCTGCAGACAGAAAAAGAGACTTCGGTTAAAAAAGGAATTCATTCGAGTATTATAAAACACAAAGATGCTATTTTTTATGCTTCAAGAAAAGGAGTATACAAGTACAATTTTGACAAGAATATTTTTATTTTAGATACTATTTATAGCAAACTAATCTCGGAAAATGTCTTTGTTTCAGCAAAACTAATTTCCGATGATTATTCTAACAAATTGTGGTCTTTTACGGGAGAAGGGCTTCGGTTTTTAAGTCCTGGGAAATTAAGTAACATTCCAACGTTAGAAACTATTCCTATTAAAAAATCTTTATTTAAAGGGGCTTCAGGCTTTGAAAATATTATTCATTTAGAAAAGGAAAAGTATCTTATTGGAACCTTTAATGGGTATCTAATAGTAGATTTAAATCAAATAACTTCTCCTGATGATTTAAAGATTAGCATTACTCAAATTTTTAATTATGAATTAAATCATCTTTCAAAAAATATTTATTTAAACAGAGAAGTGAGCTTCAATAATAAGGAAAATAGTATGGAGTTCTTCTATAGTGTCCCTAATTTTGATAAAACATCGAATATTGTTTACCAACATAAACTGGAAGGATACAATAGTACATGGAGTGATTTTAGCGAAACAAATTCAATCACATTTGAAAACTTACCTTTTGGAGATTACATTTTTAAAGTAAAAGCACTAGTTGCTGGTAATTTAAGTAATAATATCTCTGAATTTAATTTCAGTATAGAAAAGCCTTGGTTTTTGTCAAATATTGCGGTCTTATTTTATGCGCTAATATTACTAACATTAATATTTACTTGGTATTTTCTTTCAAGAAGATATTATAATAGAAAGCAAGAAAGGCTGCTAGCGGAAGCTCAAAAAGAATTAGAATTAAAAGAACTTGAAAGTTCTCAGAAGATTATAAAATTAAATAATGACAAATTAAGAAATGATATAGAAACAAAAAATAGAGAACTAGCAACCTCTACCATGAGTATTATTAAGAAGAATGAGTTTTTAAATACAATAAAGATTGAGCTGCTAGAGGGCAAAGAAAAGAATGTCTCTAAGGTTGTACATATTATCGATAAAAACTTGAACAATACAGATGACTGGAAAATGTTTCAAGAAGCTTTTAATAATGCAGATAAAAAGTTTTTGGATAAAGTAAAAGATAAACATCCAGATTTAACTCCAAATGACCTGAGGCTGTGTGCTTATTTGCGACTAAACTTGAGTTCTAAAGAAATAGCGCCACTTTTAAATATTTCTCCAAGAAGCGTAGAAGTTAAAAGGTATCGCTTACGTAAAAAAATGAGTTTAGATCACAATTCTAACCTTACAAATTATATTTTAGAAATATAGCACCACATCACAAGTAGTTAATACCTATACATTGCTACAACATTTGATTTTTATAGCTATTTTTTATTTTTTTAAATTTCAAGCACAATAGGTCATTACTGTGTTTTTGGTTTTAAAAATTTGATGTATGTTTTTTATTGAGGTGTTTTTTGCTAATGCAATAATTAATTTGCTTTAAATTTAACAAAAAAATAAATTCTTTATTCATGGGAAAACAAATCACACTATTATTCTTTATTTTAATTGGTTTCTGTGCAACTGCACAAACAGTTAATGTTAAAGGAGTTGTTACAGACATTATTACGGGAGAGGTGCTTCCGGGGGTAAGTGTTGTCATTAAAGGAACAGCTATTGGAACGGAATCAGATTTCGATGGTTTATATAGTCTATCAAATGTAAAAACAGGGTCAGCTTTAGTTTTTAGGTATTTAGGATATAAACAAAAAGAAGTGAAGGTTGCAAACGCAACTGTAAACGTTTCTTTAGAAATTGCATCAGAATCTTTAGATGAAATTATTGTAGTTGGTTACGGTAGCCAAAAGCGTAAAGATGTAACAGGTTCTGTTTCTATTGTTGGAGAAGAAACTTTAGAAGCTTTAAAACCGATCGACGCAACAACAGCATTACAAGGAACTACTTCCGGTGTTGCTGTAAACTTGTCATCTGGAGCACCAGGGGCTAAGGTTAATATACTAATACGTGGTGTAAGTTCAAACACTAACAATCAACCTTTAACTATTGTAGATGGTTATGAAGGGGATTTAAATAGTATTAATCCGAATGATATAGAATCTATTACTGTTCTTAAAGATGCACAAGCTGCTATTTATGGTATTAAGGGTGCAAACGGTGTGGTTTTAGTAACTACTAAAATTGGTAAAAAAAATAAAGCACCAACAGTAAGGTATGATACGTATGCTGCAATCCAGCAGACAACACGAAAGTTAGATTACTTAAATGCAACAGAATATGCTTTGGTTTTAAATGAAGCGTATGCAGCTAGTGGGCAATCATTGCCTTTTAGTGATGTTTCTCAATTGGGCTTTGGAACAGATTTTCAAGAAGAATTATTCAACGATGCGTTGTTAATGAATCATAACGTAAGTGTTTCTGGAGGTGGAGAAAACTCAAGATATTTTATAAGTGCTTCGAGAACTGAACAAGACGGTATCATCGCAAAAGAAAACTCAAACTTTATTAGAAACAATATCAAATTAAATTTAGGGGTAGATATTTCTGATAAATTAAATTTCTCTGTAATTGCAAACTATTTTACAACTTCTTCAGAGGGTTTTTCAGGATCTGTTTTATTTAATGGATTAAATTATGCACCAACATTTGGTTTAAATGAAGATGATGAAAGTAACTTTTTAGGTATCGAACTCATCAATCCATTAAATCAATTAAAAAATACGTACAACGAAAATAATGGAACTGGTTTAGAAGGGAATTTTAAATTAGAATACAAACCTATTGAAGGTTTAAAAGTTACATCTAGAGTTGGATACAAAATATTTAATGAAAAAGGACGTTCGTTTTCACCAATACAAGACTACGGTAACAGCAAAGTTTTTAATACTTTGCAAAGTTCTGTTTATCAGTTTAAAGCAACTTCTACAAGAGTAGTTTGGGAAACTTTTGCAAATTATGAAAAAACGTTTGCAAAAGATCATAATACCACTTTTACGCTTGGGACAAGTGTACAAAACGATTTGTTTGATGGTATTTATGCTTCAGGTATTAATGTACCCAATAATTCTTATGATTTTGCACAGTTAAGTTTAACGGATCCTCAAAATGAACAAAGAAGTTTAAACTCGGGTTTTAATGATTTAAGATTAATTTCTTATTTCTCAAGATTACAGTATAACTACAAAGGCAAATATTTGTTTTCTGGTTTAGTGCGTAGAGATGCTGCTTCAGTTTTTGCTAAAGATTTACGTGTAGATCACTTTTGGTCTGCAACTACAGGTTGGAAAGTTTCTGATGAAGACTTTCTAAAAGATAACGGAACAATTAGTTTTCTTAAATTAAGAGGAAGTTATGGTACTTTAGGAAATTTAGTGGGTAACAATCTAAACAGATCTTTCTTAAACGGAGAAGGAACCTATGTTTTTGATGGTGCTTTGGTAGATGGGACTGCACAAGGTGGATTACCAAATCCTCGAGCGCAGTGGGAAACAGCAGAAAAATTAGATATCGGATTAGATATTAATTTGTTTGATGATAAAATTTCTATCGTTGCAGATTACTTTGAAGAAACTAGGAAAAATTTATTAATTCAAAATTTCCCAGTGTCTGGTATTTTAGGAACTGGTGCACCTGGTGGAGCAAATCCTACAGTCAATGCCGGTACCTCTGTAAACACAGGTGGAGAACTAGCCATTAACTATAGTGCCTTACAAACTGAAGATGCTTCTTTAAATTTAGCCTATAATGTAACCTATGTTAAAAATGAAGTTACAGAGGTAACGGGTGGTGCTTTTATTGAAGGTGGTGGTTTTGCTATTGGTAATTTACCTCCTTCTAGAATGGAAATTGGGCAACCAATTGGTTATTTCTATGGATTACAAACGGATGGTATTTTTCAAAATCAAGCCGAAGTAAATGCACACCCTTCGCAAGCTGGGTTAGGTGCAGTCGTAACTTCTCCAGGAGATATTAGATATAAGGATGTAAATAACGATGGTGTTATTGATATTAATGACAGAGCGAAAATCGGGAAACCACAAGCAGATTTCTTTATGGGTTTCAATCTATCAGGAACGTATAAAAATTGGGATTTTAGCGCGTATCTCTATTCAGAATTAGGAAAAGAGATTGTTAGAAATTACGAACGTTTTCTACCTAACGTTAATAAACCAGCGTATTATTTAGGAAGATGGACGGGTGAAGGTACAAGTAATTCGATACCTAGATTAACAAACGATGCAACGAATAATAAATTATTTTCAGATTTCTTCGTAGAAGATGGTTCTTTCTTAAGACTACAAAATGTTCAGATTGGATATAATGTAGCTGCAGATGTTTTAGAAAAAGCAGGTATTTCTAAATTAAGATTGTACACAAGTATTAATAACTTGTTTACAATAACAGAATATTCAGGTTACGACCCAACTATAAACGGTGGAGCAATTGGAGCAGGTATAGATTCAGGAAACTATCCTTCTGCAAGACAATTTATTTTAGGATTAAACGTAGAATTTTAAAAAAGCAAGTAATGAAAAACATAAGCAAAAAAATATCAATTAGTATTATCATCATTACAAGTTTATTTATAGTAAATGCTTGTTCAGATGATTATTTAGACAATACGAAGGTGTATGCAGAAGATTCTGAATCATTTTTTAATTCAGAAGCAGA
>TARA_B110000902_G_scaffold197534_1_pt1 | contig 12122 bp, 11 predicted proteins | sample TARA_B110000902 | Tara Oceans TARA_B110000902 (sample SAMEA4398009) | marine metagenome | biome: Polar Biome; feature: [SRF] surface water layer (ENVO:00010504); material: water (ENVO:00002006), including particulate matter (ENVO:01000060) such as... | depth 5 m | reverse complement strand
TTAATATACTTTTCAGCATCATCATCACTGGAGTTTAACCAATATTGGTAAAATTTATAGGGCGAGGTTCGTTTGGCATCTAACCACACATTTCCACCTTCACTTTTTCCAAATTTAGACCCATCCGATTTGGTGATTAAAGGACAGGTAATAGCAAATCCTTTTCCATTCCCCACCCGTCTGATCAGTTCTGTTCCAGTGGTAATGTTTCCCCATTGGTCACTTCCTCCCATTTGAATGGTACAGTCATGCGCTTTAAATAAATGCAGGAAATCATAGCCTTGCACCAATTGATAGGTGAATTCCGTAAAACTCATTCCGTCCGAACTTTCGGCTGAAATTCTATTTTTAACAGAATCTTTGGCCATCATATAATTGACCGTAATGTGTTTTCCAACGTCTCTAATAAACTCTAAAAATGAAAAATCTTTCATCCAATCGTAATTATTGACTAGGACAGCAGCATTGGTTTCGCCGTTATCAAAATCTAAAAAATGAGCGAGTTGTTTTTTGATGGCTTCTTGATTGTAACGCAGTGTTTTTTCATCCAAAAAGTTACGTTCTGTCGATTTTCCTGAGGGATCTCCAATCATTCCAGTTGCACCGCCAACCAACGCAAACGGCTTATGTCCACATTGTTGGTAATGTGCCAATAGCATAATTGGAACCAGATTTCCAATGTGAAGCGAATCAGCGGTAGGATCAAAACCCACATAAGCACTTCTCATTTGTTCTAATAAATGTGCTTCTGCGCCGGGCATCACATCATGAATCATTCCTCTCCACCGCAATACTTCAATAAAATTACTGGCCATTATCTAATATTTAATTAAGACAAAGATAACAGATTCATTAGTGATCAGAAAAGAAAAAATAGTAATTTAGTGGAATGATATTAGTCACCGGGGGCACAGGGTTAGTAGGAAGTCATTTGTTGTTTGAACTCAGCAAATCTCAACAAAAAATTCGTGCGATCTATCGTCGTAAAGAAACTATTGAAAAGGTTCGAACCATTTTCTCTTACTATACAGATACTATTGACAAGCAATTTAACCGGATTGAATGGATGGAAGCCGATTTAAATGACATTCCACAACTTACGGAAGCATTTGTAGGCATCACGCATGTGTACCATTGTGCGGCACTGATTTCATTTGCGCCAAACGATTATTATCTATTGAGAAACACTAATGTTGTTGGGACAGAAAACATTGTCAATCTGTGTATCCTTAACGCCGTTCAAAAGCTTTGCTATGTCAGTTCAGTAGCAACGATGGGGCATGATCCTGTGAAAATAACCGAGGAAACTAACTGGCATTCAGATGAAATTAAAAATGTATATGCCATTACAAAACATGAAGCCGAAATGGAAGTTTGGCGCGGTGTTCAAGAAGGGGTTCCGAGTGTGATTGTAAATCCAGGGGTGATTATAGGGCCTGGCTTTTTCAAGTCTGGAAGTGGACTTTTATTTAAGCTAGTCCACAAAGGGCTCAAATATAATACTGCCGGAGTTTCTGGATATGTCGATGTGAGTGACGTCATAAAAAGCATGTTGCTATTAATGAATAGCGACATCGAAAATGAGCGCTATATTGTGGTAGGGGAAAATATTTCGTTTTTTGACTTTACAGCGCTAATCTCAAAAGGGTTTGGCATGACTCCTGCAAAAAAAATAGTGCCTCGTTGGATGCTCTCTATCGCATGGCGTCTCGATTGGGTTAAGCATAAATTTACAGGCAAAAAGAGACATTTGACTAAAAACTTATGTAAAACTTTGGGTCATAAAAATTATTACAGCGCTGATAAGTTTTTAGAAAACCAGAAAGATTTTAAATTCAAACCTATTTCAGAATCCGTTTCAGAAGTGTGTCAAATTTTTTTAGAGGACGTTTGAGTTTAGATTCCAGTTTTAGTTTCCGATCCCGACTTAGAGTATCTGAACTTTCTTCAATACTTTTTTTGATGGAATCTTTTTTGCGTTTCTGATTTTCAATTATGGTTTCATAGGCCGTTTTCTTGGCGTTCAATTTCAAATCCAATCGATCATAAATAGACTTATAAATTGCTCTTTTTTTAGTGTAATACGCACTGCTTTCAGCAAACTGAAGACTGTCAATCTTATATTTACTATAAATATACTCTTTGGGGTTTTGGATGTTATTTTCGAGTAATTGTTTATTAACGCCTTTGGCAGAATTTATAATCATGACATCATACAAAATCTCGACCATTTGATCTTCAGAAATCAAATTAGTTGGTTTTTTTATCGCGGTATTTCCACAAGACATAAAAACTAAGAGACTGATAATGAGAACCGTTTTTTTCATCTGTTAAATGTTAGACGCATGGCTGCTTTTTGATTTGTAAAATTTGCATTTTCATAAACAATGGTACCATTTAAAATGGTATGGGTTACTCGCGATTTAAAGGTAGAACCTTCAAATGGCGACCATCCACATTTATACAAAATATTATCTTTATTGACCGTCCATGGGTTGTTTGGATTCACCAAAACTAAATCGGCAAAATAGCCTTCTCTAATATACCCTCTTTTTTCAATTTGAAATAAAATTGCTGGATTATGACACATTTTTTCAACCATCTTTTCAATCGAAATTTTACCATTATGATGGGCTTCCATCATGGCGACTAAACCGTGCTGCACTAAGGGACCGCCAGACGGTGCTTTGGTGTAGTTGTTTGATTTTTCTTCTAACGTATGTGGTGCATGATCGGTTGCAATAACATCAATTTTATCATTTAGAAGGGCCTTCCATAGCGCAGCTCTGTCTTTGGCTGATTTCACGGCTGGATTCCATTTGATTAAAGTGCCCTTTTTATCATAGTCTTCATCAGAAAACCAAAGGTGGTGTATACAAACCTCGGCGGTAATTTTTTTGTCTTTTAATGCTTTTTTATTTGAAAACAAGGCTGTTTCTTTGGCTGTAGAGAGGTGAAAAACATGCAATCGAGCGCCTGTTTTTTTAGCCAAGGCAATCGCTTTTGACGATGAAATATAACAAGCCTCAGCACTTCTAATTTCGGGATGAAATTTCACAGGAATGTCATCACCATACGTTTCCATATAGCGCGCCGTGTTTTGTTTGATGGTGTTTTCATCCTCACAATGCACCGAGATTAATAAATCCGTGCTTTTAAAGATATTCTCTAAAACCTCTGGATTATCGACCAACATATTCCCTGTAGAAGATCCTAAAAAGAGTTTTAGTCCCGCAACTTTTAGGGGGTCTACTTTTAGAATTTCATCCAAATTATCATTGGTCCCACCAAACATAAATGAATAGTTTGCAGACGATGTTTTTTGGGCGATCTCAAATTTAGCCTCCAATTTTTCAATCGTAGTCGCTTGTGGATTGGTATTTGGCATTTCGATAAAAGAGGTGATCCCTCCTGCAATGGCTGCTCTGGATTCGGTTTCTATCGTAGCTTTGTGCGTTAAGCCAGGCTCTCTAAAATGCACTTGGTCATCGATGACTCCAGGAATTAGATAATTATTCTCGGCATCAATTACCGTGACGTTGGAGTTTTTGACACTAATAGAGCTTGAAATTTCTTTGATGATTTGATCCTCAATTAACACATCGCCTTCGAAAATGGTTCCTTCGTTAACAATACGCGCATTTTTTATGAGTAGCGTTTTTTTATGCATTTATGATGTTCCTAAAATTGTTTTTAATCGCATTTGGACCACGCCAAATACAGCTTCTGATATAATGCCTTTACTTAGCTTGGAAACTCCGTAGCGTCGATCGGTAAAGGTAATTGGGATTTCTTGGATATTAAAGTTTTTCTTGTAAACGTTGTATTTCATTTCTATTTGAAACGCATAGCCTATAAATTTGATCGCCTCTAAATCGAGTGCTTCTAATACAGAACGCTTATAACACACAAAACCGGCCGTCGGGTCTAGAATTTTCATTCCAGTGATGAGTCGAACGTATAAAGAGGCGCCATAGGACAGTAAGACTCTTGACAAAGGCCAATTAACGACATTAACGCCTTTGATGTATCGAGAACCTACCGACACGTCTGCGTTTTGATCCTTACAAGCCTCATAGAGTCGAATCAGATCCTTCGGGTTGTGCGAAAAATCTGCGTCCATCTCAAAAATAAATTCGTAATCACGATCCAAACACCATTTAAAACCTTCGATATAAGCGGTTCCAAGACCTAGCTTTCCACTTCGTTTGAGTAGAAAGAGTCGATTGGCATATTTTTGCTGAAGGGCTTCTACTTTTTGAGCGGTTTGGTCGGGTGAATGATCATCCACAATCAAAATATGAACCTGAGTGTTCTGGGAAAATACAGCGTTTATAATTGCTTCAATATTTTCAATTTCATTATAAGTTGGTATGATGACAATTGTGTCTTTCATTCAGCAGAAATTTTAGCAAAAGTAAGTTATTTTTAGCTCACTCTTTTTAAAAAAATTCTTCTTAGCTTTGTCTATGCTCAGAGACGTCTTATTTAACGATTGGTACACGATAATTATTGTCGTCAGCTTGGCGCTCATTGTAAGTGCTAAACTTCTCGATATAAATCGATTTTCAGACTTTTTAAAATTAATTGGAAACTCAAATTATTTGAGAATCTATTTTAAAGATCATAAATTTTTGGACCCTTTTGATATTTTATTGTTTTTAAACTTCTGTATAAATGCTGTATTAATTGGCATACTCACCTACAGTATTTTTGTAGACAACACCGAATTAAATTGGCAATTATTTTTACGATTCTTATTAATTTTCATTGGAAGTGTCTTACTGAAAATTTTGGTAGAACTAGGGCTTGGGTCTTTATTTGATATTAAAAAGCTATTTCATAGCTATGTGTTTCAGCAAGTTAGTTTTTTAAATTTCTTAGGCGTTATTCTAGTTCCTTTAAATTCTTTGCTGATTTTTGGAGTCCCTAATAACAGAACTGTTTTGGTCGGAATTTTAATAATTTCTGGACTAATTCTCTTTGTTGGGTTCGTTAGATCCATCAAATTCTATCAAAAACAACTAATCAATAATTTCTTTTATTTTATTTTGTATCTTTGCACTCTCGAATTTGGGCCGTACATACTAATATGTAAGCTGTTTTCGTATGAAATAAATTAACATTTTAGAGTAATTGATCTATGAAAGTAAAAACCATTTTGGTATCTCAACCCGAACCAAAAATAGAAAACTCTCCTTACTTTGATTTACAGGATAGACAAAAAGTTAAAATTGATTTCCGTCCTTTTATTCATGTTGAAGGACTAACTGCTAAAGAAGTACGCTTACAAAAAGTTGATTTCTCAAGTTATTCAGCTATAATATTGACCAGCAGAAATGCCGTAGATCACTTCTTTAGAGTTGCCGAAGAAATGCGTTTTAAAGTGCCAGACAGTATGAAATATTTTTGTCAGTCTGAAGCTGTTGCTTTTTATTTGCAAAAATACGTAGTGTACCGTAAGCGTAAAATTTATGTTGGAAAGCGTAACTTTCAAGATCTTGCACCACTGATAAAAAAATATAAGGAAGAAAAATTTTTATTACCGTCTTCTGATAAGTTAAAGTCAATCGTTCCAATAATGCTTGACGAACTTGGCGTTAAATGGAAACAGGCTGTATTCTACAATACCGTCATTAGTGATTTGTCGGATTTAGCAGATGTCTATTATGACATCCTCGTCTTTTTCAGTCCTTCTGGTATTGATTCCTTATTTCACAACTTCCCTGATTTTCAACAAAATGATACGCGTATTGCTGTATTTGGTAATACAACAGTTAAAGCGGTTGAAAACAAAGGACTTCGGGTCGATATTTCGGCTCCAACTACTGAAATGCCATCGATGACGATGGCACTTGAAAAGTACCTAAAAGACGTTAATAAAAAATAATTTTTTTCCTAATTTCTAAGCGAAGGGATCCCCGCCAGGGTCTATAGGACCAGATGCTGTTTGGGCTTTTAAGGGGTTTAAAACCATAAAAGTTCCGATGGCAGTTAGCGTAGCATATGTACCCATTTTTTGAAGGGCTTCTTTTCTAGTAAGGCTGTTTTTATCGTTGTGAAGTTCCATGCGAATCCGTTTAGTTTTTAATAATTACTTTTTGAGTTAGTTGTTGATTTATAGATCGTATCGAAACTATATATAGGCCTGTATTTAAATGGGACAGATCTAGTCTGTTAGACCCCTGTATTGATTCTAGTGTATGAGTACTTACTTGTCGCCCTTGCAAATCATGAATAAGAACCAAGGGAGCACCCTCAATGGTTCCATTGATGTAGACTGTTTTATCGACCGCAAAAACCTCTAATCCTTTTAGCGTTTCAGAATGCACATCGAGGGCTGAAGCTGAAAATCGTAAGAAATACCTTCCGGTTCCGCTTAGTGCAGCTTCAGGAGTGTGTGTATAGGATCCTTCGGAACTAAGAAGAGTCAAGGTTTTTCCTAAACTGTCTTCTAAATACACGTAGGTTGTGCTCGGCACCGTAGAGCTTGGATCAATTGAAATTGAAAAGGGTTCATTTTCAGACGAATTAACGCCTAATGGAACCACCACGTCATTTAAATCTGAGTATGCCAAGGATTGGTTATAAAAATCGATGCCTTGATTGTCTTCAACTAAACGCGAGTAAATCCCAAAGCCTTCACTACTGAAGGGGCCAATGCCTGTGTCATATCCAGGATCTAAACCTCGGGTATTAATATCTCTAAAATAAAGATTCGTAAATCCATTTTTAGTAAGAGTGCTAATATTAATTTTTGCTTTTGCTAGATTGGATGAAGCGACGCGACCCGATATAAAATCATCCCCGCCACCAGACCTTCGCATGGCTGTCGTAAAACTAATGTTTCCACCAGCTGTGGGACTCACAACATAAAACCCTTGTCCAGGCGCAATTAAGTTCGTTGATGAGACATTTGAATCCCAAACCGTCCACGAATTTATACTCGAATCAACAGCTCCATCATAGCCGTACACTGCTTGACAATATGAATTCAACACAGTTGAATTTGCGTTCAAAAATGCACCTAGTTCTAAATAAGAGGAATAGGGATTTCCTATGAAATTCCAGGTTCCACTTGGCACTCCAGCCATATAAGAAATTGGAATCGATAAATCACTTAACTGCATACCACCCGTAAAAGTCAAGGGGTTCCCATCGTTTGTGGCGACTCGATACCCCTCACCACTCTCAATGACGGTTGATGTGTTGACCGCTGTATCATAATTCATATACGATCCAGTTGCTTTATCAAAAGGTGCAAAGGCTCTTAGAGTTCCCGAAGCAGATAAATTACTGTTATCTGGATCACTTGCAAAAGCACCAAAGGTTTGCCCCGATACAGGTGATGAAATTAAATCATTAGTACCGCCGACAGAAGCGCCTGTTTGTGACACATAGCGTTTGTATTTCACATCACCTAGACTAAGCGTCCCAGTTGGCTTATTTATAATAAATGTTGCAAACTGAGTGGAAGTAGATTCTAAAGTTACAGAACTAGAGGTAAGGCTGTTACTCGCGGGAAACGTTAACCCAGCTCCTGGAGCAATAATGATATCACGACAAGTCGTTGCTGAAGTAAGTCCTACAACTCCATCCTTGATAATTAAATTATTGACTCCCGCTGTTGGGGGGGTTACTGCAGGATCTGTACTCCAACTACCGTTATAATACACATACGAGGAAGCAAAATAAAGGTACCCATCTGGCCCACTGACAATCGGTTCTCCAGCATCTGTAGATATCTTAGCAAGTTGATCAACCATACTAGTACTAGTTGTCAGGTGGGTGTCAAGGGTTCCAAAACGGACAACTCCTTCTCTGAAACCGTTGATAGCTATAGATCCATCCCAAGCTCCTGTACTGTTATTCTGATTTTTACAACTAAATTCAGTCACATTAGAACCTAAATTAATTGTCAAGGTCGATCCAACTCTCGTTCTTAAAAGTCCTATATCATTTTGATTGGCATTCACATTCAATGTTAAGCCACCACTTGTGGTATTGGAATTAATTTCAAGCTCATTTGTAAAAACATAGGGCGTATTTAAAGTCACTGTTGCAGAACTATTGGCTTGTATTTTGGATGCAGTTCCTCCTGCAGTTCCATCCATGAATACATTTGAATTGACCGTTACATTTGCTGGAGTTATTAAGTACAAAAATCCTTCTAACGGACTCGCAAAGGTGGGGCCAAAAGTTAAGTTGGAATTAGTACCTATATCTCCACCCCCTGTAATGGTGCCATTTAATAAAATTTGATGACCAACTCCAACAAATCCTAAGTTGTTTTTAAGTTTTTCCAAAGTTAAAACACTATTCTCCGTGAATTCAATAGTTCTTGGAAAAGTTGAACTTCCAGAAATATTAGCTCTTGACCATTTCCCCGAACCCGTATTTGCGAGAGTCACTGGACAATCAATCGTTAATTTTGGAGAAAAATCAACATCTGCCTGGAAATTAATAGCAAGACCATTTCCTGCTCCAAAACCATTAGATGTTGAATTAGAATCTATGGTCAGTGTACCAGTTCCTTCGATAAGCAAGTCAGTGGTTCTCGGAGTGTTTGTCTGCACCCTAGTTTGAGTAAAATCGGCATCGACAGTCACAGTCGTAGGGGTTTGGTTGATTTGAGTGATCTCACTAGGGATCGTTGGAGGGTCTGTCGTTAAGTCTGGTGTTAAATCATCTTTCCAATTAGTGGTTTCGGAAAATAGATTATTGGTGCCTCCGTTAAATAGTCTTTGCCCGAAAGCAGTGAACATAAGTGCAGAAAACAACAGCAAGCATAAGTAGGATTTTTTCATAATCAGTAGGGTTTTAAAAATTTAGATAATCTTATAATAGACATTAAAGAGTGACATCGTTTCCTACTAAATTTTCAAAGGATCTTGGAGAAAAACAATGAAAAGGTAAAATGTTTACATATCTCAAACGATAAATTTTAATAAAAAAAAACGAATTTATAAAGATTAATAATCCAATATTACTTTTAAAATATTAAAAAATCAGGGAGTTTTGGTTTATTTTTAGGGACATATGGCAATTGCATGCGCTAAAACACAATTAGTGACACAGTCCAATTTAACTATAAAATTGGATAAAAAAAGCATCGGCAGTATGGCGTCACTAAAAAAAATGAAGAAGCCCTAATACTTTGAACCATCGATTTATAGTATTAAAGGACTTGTTGTACTAAAAACTAATAGGGAGATTTCTCTTTTTTGATATATGACTACGCTTATAAATGAAGGGCAAGCCGTAACAATAGAATATACTACATCCTGAAGATGACAAAATCTCAACAAATTTTAAGCAAATACCCGAAGTGTGTTTTTTTATTTAAACCATATACCTATAAATGACCTCGTCAATTGAGACTGTATTATAAGTTACAACTCATATCGTTACCACAACACATAGGCGATTTAATTTTACCTTCACATTTTGGGCATTTAGACACTTGTACTTGAGAACCATCTGGAAGATCAATCATTCCATTTTGTAATGGGACATCACAGTTTCCACAAGTTGCTTTGACTGCCATTCCACATTGTTTACATTCGTAAGTATTCATAGTATATAATAGTTTAATTGGTATAATTTAGCGATCTAAATTTAGTAATTTTCTAGGACATAAAGGCCAAATAAATAAAAATTCCATACAGAAAAATCAACACAAACCCTTCGGTTCGTTTTAATTCATGCCGCTTCAAAATCAATGCTAATGGCACTAAAATCACAGCAAACACTAACATCCAGATAATATCTCTGGAAAGAATTTGAGCATCTTCAGCAACAATTGGTTTAATCATCGCAGTAAGCCCAAGAACAGAACCAATATTGAAAATATTCGAGCCTATTAAATTTCCTAAAGAAATAGCTTTTTCTTTTCGAATCACAGCAATCACTGAAGCCGCTAACTCAGGAACGCTTGTCCCCACTGCAATTATCGAGACCGAAATAACAGCCTCGCTAACCCCTATTTGTTTTGCAATGACTATCGCACCATTAACTAACCAGTCGGCACCAAAATACAAGGCAACCCCTCCAATGATAAACCAGAGAACCATTTTAAAATTAGAAGTGCCCGTTTGGAGCTCCAAGGATTCGTCATGATCATCCTCTGATGCACTTGATTTTTTGAGTAATAACACCACAAACACAATTAAACCAAGAAATAAAATTGCGCCTTCAAATGCGGTTAATTGATGATCGTTACTTAGGAAGTAATAAAAAGTAAGCGAGAAAATCATCAAGGCAGGCCAGTTGAATTTATAGAAGGAGGAATCGACATAAATAGTCCCAATTAAGGCCGTGATTCCTAGTACCAGCCCAATATTTGCAATATTAGACCCAATCACATTATTAATTGCAATGGATGGAGACCCACTCATTGCCGCATTTAAACTGACCAAAAGTTCAGGGAAAGAGGTCGCAAACGACACCACCGTTAACCCAACAACCATTTTAGAAATATTAAGCTTGAGCGATAACGCCACCGAGGCTCGTACCAAAAAATCACCACCAACCACCAACAGTACAAATCCTAGCAGCATCAAAACAATATCCATAATGTTAATTTTTTGACGAAGATAAATCTAAGATATGAAATTTGAGTAAAATTAGGATAAGAATCTCTATTTTTGGACTATGAATTCAAAAATAGTTTTTAAACTCATCGCAAGGATCAATAAATTAATACTTCCTAGTTTGACAAAAAAACAAGTCGATCTTAGTAAAGCATCTAAATCACAAATGGTGTTGTTTGGGTGGCGGCTTTATATCACTAAAAAAGCGTTGGACTAATTAATAGTTTACAGCAGAAAAGATCGTGTGTGGCGCTAGTTTTTTAGCCCCTTCAAGAAAGTCGAGTTGCATAATAAAATTACATTGTACGATTTGACCCCCTAACGACTTCACCATTTCACAAACGGCTTGAGCGGTTCCGCCTGTTGCTAAAACATCATCATGAATGACTATTTTATCGCCTGATTTTATAGCGTCCTCATGGATTTCTAAAACATCTGACCCGTACTCCAAATCATAAGATTGTCTCAGTACTTTACGAGGTAATTTCCCGGGTTTCCGAACCGGTATAAATGGCACTTTTAAGGCCCTTGCCAACAGCATCCCAAAGAAAAATCCACGTGCTTCTATGGCTACAACTTTATCTATTTGCTTGTTTTTAAGGGGCGACAATAGTGCTTCAAGACACAGCTCCACTCCTTCTGGGCTTTCGAGTAATGAAGTCATATCTTTAAATATAATTCCTTTTTTTGGAAAATCTGGAACGTCGTTGATATATGATTTTAAAGCTGGTGATTTTGTTTCCATTGGTCTAGTTTGTGTTTTAATTTTGAAGTTAATTCGAGATTAGATTTAGATAAATCATTGAGTTCTCCTACATCCTTTTTAAGGTTATATAATTCGGTTTTATCAGTTTCATAAAAATCGATCAATTTATAATCTCCCATTCGAATTGCAGAAGACTTATCATCTCCAGTAGAATATGGCCTCGCTTTGCTTGAATGCCAAAACACGGTACGTTGGTGCCATTTTTCTTGATTTAATAAGACTTTCTTAAAGCTGATTCCATCCATGTTAGCGATTAATTTTTGAGCCACCAGATCCAAAAGTGTTGGAAAAACATCCATTCCAAGCACAATAGATTCTGTTTCAATTTTTGGATGAATTTTTTGAGGCCAACTCACAAAAAGTGGCACACGAATACCGCCTTCGTACAACCAACCCTTCCCAGCTTTCAACGGCAGGTTTGAAGTGGCTAAATGCCGTTTCCATTTAGACCCACCATTTGACAATCCACCATGATCGGATGTTAGAATGATTATGGTATTATTTGCAATATTTAAAGCGTTTAAGGTCGCTAAAACTCGCCCTACATTATGATCTACATTTTCGACCAGTCCTGCGTATGCCGGATCGTCTTGACGCATTTTTCGGCGACCATGCCCTTCTTTAATATAGTTAGGAGTTTCCCCAAAATCGATTGTGTCGAGTTGAGATTTATTGCGTTGAATATCTTCCTGCTTTGCTTCGATTGGGGTATGTACGGCATAATATGCGAGTACGGCTAAAAAAGGACGGTTTTCGTTTTTTTG
>TARA_B110000902_G_scaffold213994_1_pt1 | contig 12140 bp, 8 predicted proteins | sample TARA_B110000902 | Tara Oceans TARA_B110000902 (sample SAMEA4398009) | marine metagenome | biome: Polar Biome; feature: [SRF] surface water layer (ENVO:00010504); material: water (ENVO:00002006), including particulate matter (ENVO:01000060) such as... | depth 5 m | reverse complement strand
TTAGAGCGAAACTCTACTACAGCTCCATTTTATTATCTGCAGGCGAGCAATCGCGTCATTCTGGATCCAAGCATAGCGCTTTATGCGGTGATTAATTTGGCGGGGCCAAGCATCGCGGATAAACGCTGGACTGAAGCCCGCAAGCGCTTCATTTTACAAAGCCGTGAACGTTTAACATCAGCTCTTGCTGACGCTCTATCCAGCGTAGCTATAAAACCCGCGCTGTTACTATCAGCTTCTGCGGTTGGTTTTTACGGAGAGGGCGACCACATTATTGCCGATGAAAACTCCCCAGCAGGTAGTGATTTTCTAGCCGGCGTTGCACAACAGTGGGAGCAGGCTACAGCTCCGGCCGAGCAAGCGGGTATCAATACGATTCATCTGCGCTTCGGTGTTGTGCTAAGCCCCTCTGGCGGTATGTTGAAGCAGCTATTACTCCCCTTCAAACTGGGTCTGGGAGGCCCAATTGGAGACGGCCAACAATTTCTGAGTTGGATAAGTCTTGTCGACGTTGTGGATATCATCAGTTTCTTACTTGAGCATCAGCCCGTGGTTGCTGCAATAAATCTTGTTGCTGACACACCCGCTACTAGCAGAGACTTCAGCAAAGCCTTAGCCAGTCAACTGAACCGACCTAGTTTCTTACCGATGCCTGCGCCCATGGTGAAGTTATTATTTGGTGAAATGGGAAAGGTTTTGTTACTGGGAAGTTCTCGAGTACAGTCGAGCAAGTTAGCTGACCTTGGGATCACACTTAAGCACCCGACACTATTTTCGACCTTCCAAGCGATTCTGGCCAAGTCGTAACATCCATTTTAGAGATTGCTGGTTTGATATCGCCCTGCGGGGAAACCAGCAATATCGTAGCACGCCCAGTCTGCTGACCCTCTAGCAAGCCTTCGTGCCATGCGGTCGTTTTTATGTCTGTGTACTGGCTGATGCGATTAGCACGTCGAAAATACCTTGGGATGCTCCGACATGAGGTGCAATGGTTATCGCTATGTCGGGATAGAGCAGCCTGCATTCGTTGACGATATTGGGAATATCCTCGACAACGTGCCGTCCTGAATTAAGAAAGTACGGCAACACGGTAATTGCCGTTGCGCCATCTTCGATACAACGACTGATACCTGTAGGGATGAGTGTGTCGGCAAGTTCTAAAAAACCGTAGTGCACCACACTGAATTGCTCAGTGCACAAACCACCCAATTTACTGGTGAGGACAACAACTTCTTCATTAGACTCTTTTCTTCGGCTACCGTGGGCAACCAGCAATAATGCTTTGATAACAGACTCCCTCTACCCTAGTTCAACACAGCATCGTTACTGCGAACTTTCAATTGCTTCAATTTTTTCTCTTAGTTGCTCTGCCTCAGCCGTCAGGATCGAGTATTCTCTAATCTTACCACTTCTTTGTAACTGCATCGCCTCCTCCAGCTTTTTTAGATAGTCTTTTTTGAGCTTTTTGGTAGGATCTGACTTGAAAAATGAAAACACGTTAGAGATTCCCTTAGAGTTAGCGTTTGCGAGCTTAATGTGGCGAAAAAAAATGTGATATCATAACCTACGTCGTTTGCTAGTGACCGGATTAGTTTTTCAGCGTTCTTAAGACCTCCATTTTCAGACATATTCGAATTCATCGTCGTTATCCATTCACGATGCTTCGCCGTGTTGATCCGAATCAAAAAACACGCCGTAAGGTGACTATTGGACCTCTCAAACAAATGGCTCGAAGGAAGGGCCCCATGCTTATGTCCAGACTTACTGAGAAAAACCCCCCATCATGTTTTAGTAGCGACAGAGCTCTGCTGTCAACCGGCTGTCATGTTTTACTGATTCTTACGCTCTGGCTGAGCGCGGGAACCCATGCAAACACGCTGGAAGATTCTGGCCTGATTCTGGCCCAGCAGCGCGAAAGTAGCCTGTCGGAATGGCGATTCAAGGTTTTTCTTGATCAACGAGAAATCGGCTTCCATGATTTCCGAGTGAGTATTCTCGGTGAGCAGCTACGAATGGAAACAACCGCAGAATTTGATGTAAAAATCCTGTTCTTCAACGCCTATCGCTATCGCCACAAGAACGTCGAGCTTTGGAACTCCAATTGCCTGACGGCTCTCGATTCTAGCACCGATGCTAATGGCGATGACTTCATGATCAGCGGTGCTGTTAACAACGGACGCTTTATCGTCTCAGATGGCACTGACACCGAATCCCTGCCACCCTGTGTTCAATCGTTTGCCTACTGGAACCCAAAGTTTCTGAATGCAACCAATTTACTTAACTCCCAAACCGGAGAGCTAGAGTCGGTTAGTATCGATTTTGAAGACGAAGATGTTGTCCAGGTCAACGGCACTGGGATTAATGCCCACCGGTATGTTATCAAAGCCAAAGCCGCTGCAATTACTCTGTGGTACGCATCAGCCGACGCTCGTTGGCTGGCATTGCAATCGATTGATGATAACGGGCGGACTATTCGTTATGTACCGCAGGTAATTCCTGAACTAGAACCTTAGACAGAACTGGGCACTCTGCACAGTCATTATCAGCGATTGGAACCTTCGGCTGGCCTCAGTTGCGAAACGACCCAGCCGTGCGTCCAGTCCATTGTTTAAAGCCGCGATGGAATGATCGCGCTTCGGTATAACCCAACTCATAAGCGATGTTATCCAAGCTGAGCTGCGTGCTTTGCAGATAGTGCAACGCCAGTTCCAGACGCACTTCATTAAGCAGACCTTTGTATTGATAGCCCTCGTCATTCAGTTTGCGCTGAAGCGTTCGGCTGCTGATATTCAAGTGATTCGCAATCAGTTTACTGCTGGGCGCATGGTCTTTAAGACTTAGCCGCAGCAGGTTTTTTACCTGAGCAAATAGTGGCTGATTATGGTGAATGCTCGTTAGCGTTTTGGTGGCGTGATCCAACAGGGTTTGCAGTAGCTGATTGTCTGCCTGCGGGATCGGTTTATCCAATAAATGTTTGGGGATGCGCAGTCCGCTAAAAGGGTGGTCAAACTGGGGGATCACACCAAAAACAGCACGATACTCTTCTAGCAGAGCAACATCATCCGGCGCGGAATGTTCCAAGTAAACAGCATCAACCAACTCGGGGAAATGAAGAAAATTCTGCGCGTAGCGCTGCCAGCAGGCCAGCACATTTTCAATTTCATGACGACGTGATAATGGCCGAGTAAACTGGCAGTGCCAATGCTGCGTCACATGGTCGCGATCGAACTCCGCAGTTGATATGCCCATATCGCCAACGATCGGTTCGTAAATCGGAATTTTCGCCAACACTTCACGCAGCGTCGCGCAGTTCATGGTGATGTAGCCCAGTACCCCGTAAGAAGCGGGCTCGACAAACTCGGCGGAATGCAACCCAAAACAGGGGTCTTTACTGGCATCAATTAACAGTTCTAAGAGTCTCTCCATCGCGTCGCCCGGAATACGCGCATTGATAGCCAACAGCTGTTGAGGACTTATACCCGCCTGTTTCAGTAGTGGTGTGGTATCAACGCCGCAGCTTGCTGCCATTATTAGGTATTGATTGATGGCTGGCACAGACGCGGTGATGCCGGCACTGTGTGTGATCGACTGCTGATTAATAGTGAAATGCCCTCCCCTTTTAATTTAGCTGGCCGAAAAAGTGACTACGATGGCGCGCACTGACAGTACTCATGTTATTCATTAGCTTATGATTAGACCATTATTTTACCGTTAGCGGTAATTGTATTTATGCACGCCGAGGGGAATGACATTGAGCACAACCGGAATTAAGCGCTGGAATGACTGGGGTACTGAGGGCAGTGATTATCGCATGGAATTGAGTGACGACTTGCGCGACTTGCTAACCCAGCTAGTGGGTCCTGGCAGAGCATTGCCAGAGGCAACATTGCAACAGATAGTGGCCCGCGTACCGCCATCTCGATTACCTGAACACCCGCTGATTGAGCGCGATGCTGAAACGCGTGTGCGTCATGCGCGCGGCCAGAGCCTACCGGATTGGCTGGCCATGCACAGCGGCGAGCTAGGCGTATTCCCCGATGGTGTGGCGCGGCCAGAATCGCGCGAGCAGGTGGTTGAGTTGCTGCGTTTTGCCGCTGATACCAATATTACCGTGATCCCCTATGGTGGGGGCACGTCGGTGGCTGGACATATCAACCCGCTGGACGATAATCGCCCAGTGTTAACAGTTAGCCTAACAAAGATGAATAAACTACTGGCACTGGATAAGTTGAGTCAGATCGCAACCTTCGGAGCGGGTACCGCTGGGCCAGCGATTGAAGCACAACTGCAGGCCGAGGGTTATACGCTGGGACACTACCCACAATCATGGGAACTATCGACCCTAGGCGGTTGGGTGGCTGCGCGCTCCAGTGGTCAACAGTCGCTGCGCTACGGGCGTATCGAACAAATGTTTGCTGGCGGCAACATGGAGACTTTAGCCGGACAACTCGAGATACCCCCTATCCCCGCCAGCTCCGCGGGACCCGATCTACGTGAAATGGTGCTGGGCTCAGAGGGTCGAATGGGCATTATTACTGAAGTTAAAGTGCGTGTAACCAAAATCCCAGAGCAGGAATCTTTTCACGTTTGTTTTTTCCCATCCTGGCAGCAGGGACTGGACGCTGTGCGTGAACTGGCGCAAGAGAGAGTACAGCTGTCAATGCTGCGCCTCAGTAATGCGTTGGAGACCGAGAGTCTACTTAATATGAGCGGTAGTGAACATCTATCTGCCCTTAACCATTTACTGGAAAGCCAGGGATTAGGGGATGGCAAGGTCATGATGACCTGGGGCCTGACCGGCTCCCTGCGTCAATGCGAGTTTGCCGGAGAACTAACCCGACAATGCAATAGCCGCTATGGCGGTGTGGCTGCCCCCGATGCGTTAGGCGACAATTGGGCACATGGTCGTTTTCGCGCGCCCTACCTGCGCGAACCACTCGGCCGTCTGGGTTATCTCGCCGACACCATGGAAACCGCTGTTAACTGGGACCAAGTGACGAACTCGATGGAACATATAGAAACGGCAATTCGAAACGCGCTTGCCGACGAATCGGAACAGGTGCATGCCTACACCCACCTCTCTCACGTTTATGGGCAGGGCTGCAGTATTTATACGACATATCTGTTTCGCTGCGCTGATGACTATCCAAAGACCTTTGATTACTGGCAAAAATTAAAACATGCCGGCGCTTCGGCCATCGTAGCCTGCGGCGGCACTATCAGCCACCAACATGGTGTCGGCTATGACCACAGAAACTACCTGCCTGCCGAGAAGGGAGAAATCGGTATTGCCGCTCTTCGCAGCCTGTGTAGTTTCTTTGATCCTGATGAGCGTTTGAATCCAGGCAAATTATTGCCTGACGGCAAATAGGACGTGTCCATGGAAAGTATCTTTTGTAACCGACAAGACTTATTTGAGCGCCTACGCGCGGGTGATAACAGCTATGACTTAGTCATAGTGGGCGGCGGCATTACCGGTGCCGGTGTGCTGCGTGAAGCTGCGCGCAGTGGTTATCGGACGCTGTTAATAGAGCAACAGGATTTTGCCTGGGGCACTTCAAGCCGATCTTCCAAAATGATCCATGGCGGCCTGCGCTACTTAGTCAGTGGCGATTTGAAACTGACGCGGGAATCACTGTCTGAGCGCGAGCGATTGCTGCGCGAGGCCCCTGGGCTGATTGAGCGCATGGGCTATTACTATGTATTACGCAAGGGAAGTTTCCCCGGTCGATTTGTCATGAATGCGGTGCTAGCCGTTTATGATTTCATTGCCGGCATTAGCGATCATCGGTTTATTAAGTTGCCGCAGGTACTGGAGAAATTCCCCGGCGTTAAAAAGGAAGGGCTTAATGGTGCCTGTTATTACACCGATGCGGTCACTGACGATGCACGTCTGGTAATGCGAGTATTACAGGAAAGCTCTTCATCGACGACAGCCGCCATTAACTACGTGCGGGCGGGTGACCTTTTATTGGAAGATGACAACGTCGTCGGTGTGCAAATTGAGGACGGTGAAACAGGTGAACATTTCAGTCTAAAAACCCCCGTGGTCATTAATGCTACGGGTGCCTGGGCCGACCGACTGCGCAATCAGCTCAATAGTGAAACCCGTATTCGTCCATTACGCGGAAGTCATCTGATATTTCCGGCCCAACTGCTGCCGGTGAGCGCAGTGCTGGCACTACCCCACCCAGACGATAAACGTGCAGCATTTATCTATCCCTGGGAGGGCACTACCGTAATTGGTACCACAGATCTCGATCACACCGGTGATCTGGACAATGAAGCCAGTATTACTGAGCAAGAAGTGCGGTATCTGCTGCGTATCGTCGAGAGTGAATTTCCTGAGGCTTCAATCTCGAGGGACGAAATAATATCAACTTGGGCTGGAGTGCGTCCGGTTATTGCCGCAGAGGATGCGCGTGATCCCTCTAAAGAGCGCCGAGACCACGCTGTCTGGTTTGACAAAGGCCTGGTCACGGTCAGTGGTGGCAAGCTGACTACCTTCCGATTAATAGCACTCGATGCACTGGCCGCAGCGGCGCCACTGCTGCCTGACGCCAACACGTCTACCGACGAGCAGATATTCTCGCAACCAACATCGGCGGACAGTCCGCTCACATTGATGCAAAGTCGATACGGGGCCTTGGCTGATCAAGCAGTAAGTGCTGCACAGCCAGGAGAAGAACGGTCAATCAACAGCACCCGATTCAGTTTAAGCGATTGTCGCTGGGCCGCGCGTAGCGAGTCGGTTATGCATTTAGATGACCTGCTATTAAGGCGCACAAGGCTTGCACTATTGCTGCCAAATGGTGCCTCTGAACTTTTCCCTGCGCTAGAAAAAATCTGCTCAGAAGAACTCGGCTGGAACAGCCAGCGGTGGACTGAGGAGCAGCAGCGCTACGAGTCTATTATTGCTCGCTATTATGCTGTGCCCAACACGTCTATCGATGGAGATGCCGTCAATGCCACAGGCTGAATACCTGCTCGTCATCGACAATGGTACCCAAAGTGTCCGCGCCATGGTGTTTGATCAATGTGGCGAGGTGGTCGCTAAAAGCAAGGTGGATATTGAGCCCTACAAATCCCCCGAACCGGGTTGGGCTGAGCAGGATCTCGACTATTTTTGGCAATCGCTGTGCAAAGCCTGCCAAGCCCTTTGGCCGATGCTGGATTTCCCTCCCGAACAGATAAAGGGTGTTTCCATCACAACCCAGCGCGCCACGGTGGCCGTGTTGGATGGTATGGGTAAACCGCTACGCCCGGCGTTTATCTGGCTTGATCAGCGGCGGGTTGATACGAAGGCGCCGCTAGGGTTGCTGTTTTCCGCGCTCACCACCGTGATTGGCGCAAAAAATGCCATCGACGATTTTCACGCGGAGTGTAAAGCCAATTGGATGGTGCAGAATGAGCCGGAGTTGTGGCAGAAAGTTGATAAATATCTGCTGCTCTCCGGTTATCAGATCCATAAATTGACCGGGCTGTATCACGATGCGATAGCCAGTCAGGTGGGGTATGTGCCTTTTGATTTTAAAAAGCAGTGCTGGGCAGAAGACAACGACTGGAAGTGGCAGGTCACTCCGATAAAAGCGTCCATGCTGCCAAAGCTATTCCCAGCGGGTGCCGAGATGGGTTATATCACCTCGCAGGCCTCTCATGAAACCGGCATACCCGCAGGCACACCGGTGATCGCATCGGGCTCCGACAAAGCCTGCGAAGTGCTGGGTAGTGGCTCTTTGGCAAAAGATATCGGCAGTCTCAGCTACGGTACCACCGCTACTTTTAATCTGACATCCAGCCAGTACAAAGAGGTATTCAGCTTGCGTCCGGCTTATCCGGGGGTCGCACCAGGAACCTTTAATGTGGAGGTAATGATCCCTCGCGGCTACTGGATGGTCAGCTGGTTTAAGCAACAATTTGGCCAGCGTGAACAGCAACTGGCCGAACAGCAGAATGTCGCTGCCGAGCATTTACTCAATCAGTTACTCAGTCAAGCACCGCCAGGGTCCATGGGTCTAACGCTTCAGCCCTATTGGTCTGCAGCAGATGGAGTTGGCAAAGAAGCCAAAGGAGCGATGATTGGCTTTGGTGATGTACACACCCGAGCCCACATTTATCGAGCGCTGATCGAGGGACTTACTTACGCACTGCGTGAAGGTAAGGAACTGGCGGAAAAGCGCTGTCGATCACCCATAAAGACCTTGAGAGTGTCCGGCGGCGGTTCACAGAGCGATGAGGTCATGCAAATTTCAGCCGATATCTTTGGGATGCCAGTAGAGCGGCCACATACCTATGAGGCCTCGGGGCTGGGCGCGGCTATAGCAATCGCTGTTGGAGTCGGTATCTACCCCGATTTTGGTAGCGCCGTAAACGCTATGGTACGGGTTGGTCGTCGGTTTGAACCCGACACCGAAAACCAGCAGCTCTATGATCAGCTTTACCAAGAGGTCTATCGCAAGCTGTACAAAAAATTAAGGCCGAGTTATCAAGCGATTAAGCGGATTACCGGGTATCCCGCGGTCTAAACGTTATAACAATAGGGCCGGGGTCTACTGCCCTAACAATCAAATCCCCATTAAATAATTCGCAGCAAGCACAGCTAACCTTAGACACAAAGGGCTACCTTTGTGTTTGAAGACAATCAGGAATAAGCAGTAATGATCGACAGGCAGAACGAAAAAAAAGCAACACCGGTGACGTTAGCACAACGCGGGCTGGCGATGTTGACGATATTTTATTCCGTCAGCTACTCGCCGGCACTGGCAGCCGCAGAGCCAGAGCAGCCATTATGGGGTGATACTCATTTGCACACGTCACTCTCTGGCGACGCCGTCGCCTATGGTTTACTGCGCTCACCCGCCGATGCCTACAACATTGCCACTGGCAAACAGGTAACGACCCCGGAGGGGCAAATTATACAATTAACTCGCCCGCTGGATTTTCTGGTTATAGCCGATCACGCCGAAGGTTACGGTTTGGTCAAAGCTATTATTGACGGTAATCAAAAACTGCTAAAAGATCCTGTTATCCGACGCTGGGCCGGCATGCTTGAAGCGGGAAAAAATGCTCTGGTCGGCCAGGAAATGATCCACGCTCAATCTACGGGGAATCTACCTGACGTAATAAAAGATGGGCAGGACATCACCCGCGGGCTCTGGCTTGATATGTTAAAAACAGCCGATGCCTACAATCAGCCCGGTGAATTTACCGCTATGATCGGCTTCGAGTGGTCAGCAGCCCCCCAAGGCAACAACTTGCATCGCGTTCTAGTCTACCGCGACGGCGGTGATCTGGCCGCTACACGACTGCCGCTGGATACGGCTGTCAGTGGTATGAATCCCGAGAAATTATGGGCGTGGATGGCCGATTATGAAAAAGAAACGGGGGGCAAGATCTTAGCCATCCCTCACAATGCTAATCTGTCTAACGGCCAAATGTTCCAAATAGTAGATGGCGACGGCAGCCCCCTGTCAGCACGCTATGCCAGCCTGCGAGCGCGCTGGGAGCCACTGGTAGAGGTGACTCAAATCAAAGGTGACGGGGAAGCCCACCCGTTACTTTCACGCAACGACGAGTTTGCTGATTTTGAAACCTGGGACATTGGCAACCTCATTGGCAGTCGAGAAAAAACCTCCGACATGCTACCGGGAGAATATGCTCGTGAAGCGCTGAAAAACGGCCTACTCGTGCAACAACAGTCGGGAGCCAATCCGTTTAAGTTTGGCATGATTGGCTCAACCGATTCACATACATCGGTCACCGCCTCAGAAGAGAATAACTTTTGGGGTAAGTTTGCCACGACCGAGCCACATCCTGGCCGCTGGGTTAAGCACCGTAAACCCCTCCAAAAAGACGGTTGGCAATATTCGGCCTCCGGTCTAGCAGCAGTTTGGGCCAGGGATAACAACAGAGCGTCGATTTTTGATGCTATGCAACGCCGAGAAGTCTATGCCACTACAGGTCCACGAATTACTTTGCGGCTATTTGCTGGCTGGAGCTTCGACAGCAGTGATCTCACCGATCCGGATATCGCCAGCTTGGGCTATAGCAAGGGTATACCGATGGGTGGAGATCTAACTGCAGCACCCGCGGGGCACAGCCTTTCATTGATGATGACCGCCAGTAAAGATCCCCAGAGTGGAAATTTAGATCGTCTTCAGGTGGTCAAAGGCTGGGTCGACAAAGATAACCAGACCTTTGAAAAAATCTACAATGTGGCCTGGTCGGGTTTACGTAAGTTGACAGCAGAGGGCACACTACCATCGGTAGGTAACACCGTGGATGTGGCTGACGCCAGCTGGACTAACAGCATTGGCAAGCCGCAATTGGCGGTGGTTTGGACAGACCCAGACTTTGATTCTAACCAGCGCTCTTTTTACTATGTCCGGGCGCTGGAAATCCCTACACCACGCTGGACCGCCTACGACGCCAAGCGTTTTGGCGAAAGCATGAACAACGAAGTACCTATGACTATTCAGGAACGCGCTTACAGCTCACCCATTTGGTATACACCTTAGCTGAGGGCACGATACATGGCAGGGCTTTAATTTTTGGTAGCAACCGCCACTACTTTGGCAAAACCGGTAGTCACAGCAGTGAAGCGTGACAGATTAACGTTAGCTACGATTGGGGAAAACACTCTTTTACACCGACGGATCCGATCATTCGTCTATTAACGGTATAACGGCGGAGAGCGGGTTAACGTGAAGAAAGTTGTAACGCCAACCAGCCGCTCATCCTGACAACAAGGCTGGCGACTAATCACTGGCATTCAAAGCTCGGCAAACCGGTCTGTGCATCAATGAGCGTATTAACAACGCAGCCCCCTCCCTGAGCTTTGCCATGATAAAGTGCGCGGTCGGCTAATTGAATGATGCCTTCTGGACTTTCGATAGCCTCTCCCGACAAACTCACCACGCCCAGTGTTAGGCTCAGCTGATCGCTAAAACCATCGGGTGATTTTCTATTTTGCATCTGTCTTCGTATTTTATCGGCAATGTCGCAGGCGGCTGACGAATCTGTATTCGGCAAAATTAAAATAAACTCATCACCACCAAAACGTCCCGCCACATCAACAGAGCGCATGGCAAAAGAAGTAATTACATTTGCCACCGTCACTAAGCATTCGTCGCCAGCCTGATGGCCACTGGAGTCGTTGTACCGTTTAAAATGGTCGACATCAATTAAGATAAGCGATAACCAGCCATCCGACCGACCAGTCCTTTTTACCTCTTCCTCCAGGGTCTCTGTAATCTTCCTTCGATTGGCCAGGCCCGTTAAAAAATCGGTATTCGCATTGCGCAAATTGGCCTCGGCAGACTCGTTCGATTTTCGAGCAAAGTCCCACACTATCCAACTAGTCACCAGGCAAGAACATAACATCACGCTGAAATTAGTGATTAGCACACCCGTCTCACCTAATAAGATGCTATCGGTTAGCCCGAAATACTGTGCAAATGCCAGCACTAGTAATGATAATACGATTGCCAGTAAACCAATTAAACCGACACTTCTATCAAGCAATAACACGGATAATACCGGAAGTATAGGTGCCACATAGATGATAGGGCTATTAAACCCGCCCGTTCTGGCACCCGCGACAGTGAACCCAACATACAACGCTATAACAATAAGCTGAGCTGCTTTTTTCGGAGAGCCACCGCGTTGCAAATAAAGACCATTGAGGCCTAAAATAACCGCTAGTGTTACGCCAACTCTTGGGGGGTTTGCACCTTCCAAAACAAAATACTTGGCTATTGTCCCTGCAACGATCACCGAAAAAAGAAGCACATTAACCGCTGCTACGAGTGTCTTGCGATCAAGGGTATCAGGGATTGTCATTGCGTCTCAAAATAAACCATCAAAGAAGGAAAAATATAGTCAGCGGAAAGAGTCTACACGCTTTTGGCACACAGTCCATAAGCATGAAAGATGGGCTTCTCGGCGGATTAAGAACCGTTTAATCCCGTTTCGAGCGAGGTTTGTCGGAAAACTTTACACTCGTGCATTGCCGAAATGCCTAGATTGTCCGTGAAAACTTGAAATATCGTAAAAATTATCAGCCATACTTGTTTTATGTCTATTTGACTGTTTCAGACGGAGATTTTGTCGAAAAATCTTACACATTGAGATAGAAACTA
>TARA_B110000902_G_scaffold220236_1_pt1 | contig 12154 bp, 8 predicted proteins | sample TARA_B110000902 | Tara Oceans TARA_B110000902 (sample SAMEA4398009) | marine metagenome | biome: Polar Biome; feature: [SRF] surface water layer (ENVO:00010504); material: water (ENVO:00002006), including particulate matter (ENVO:01000060) such as... | depth 5 m | reverse complement strand
GAATGATTTTTAACCAATCACTTTTAATTTTGCAAATTGTAATAATAATTTCTTTTTTCCTACGGTACCAAATTTAATTTCCGCTTTTTTATTAGGACCATTTCCTTCTAGAGAAAGCACTTCTCCACTACCAAATCGATTGTGTTCAACAATATTACCAACAACAATATTGCCATCAAATAAATTTGTATTTGCGCTTGTTAGAGACACTTTTTTTAAATTTTTTGGAATGATGATTTCTTTTTTAGCAACCAAATCACGTTCCATTTTTTTACGTTGAATCGGTTTTTGAAAACGAATTCCTTTTGGAGCATCTTCAAAAATACTTTTATCTACAAATTTATGAATGGATGATTCAATGGTTTTTGGAGTAATATAATGCAAATATTTATCCTCTATTTCTTCTAAAAATCGGCTAGGTTCAGCATCTACTAATTTTCCCCATCTATATCGGGTTTGCGCATAAGACAAATAAGCAACTTTTTCAGCCCTTGTTAATGCTACATAAAATAGCCTTCTCTCCTCCTCTAGCTCACTTCGAGTATTCATGCTCATAGCTGATGGAAATAAATTTTCTTCCAAACCAACAACATATACATACTGGTATTCCAATCCTTTAGATTGATGAATTGTCATTAAAGAAACACTTGGTTTATCATCATTTTTTTTAGCATCAAAGTCTGTTGCCAAAGCAACATCTTCTAAAAAAGTAGTTAAAGAGGCATCTTCTCCTTCTTCAATTTTATCAGTAATAAAGTCTTTAATTCCGTTTAATAATTCTTGAACGTTCTCAACTTTACTGACTGCCTCTGGTGTTCCTTCTTTCTCTAAGTCTTTAATTAATTGCGTTTGTTTTACAACGATCTCTGCAATTTCAAATGCATTTTTTGTTTGTGAATCAATTTGCAAACGCAACATCATATTCATAAAATTCTGAAGCTTATTTTTGGTGCCAGAATTTATTTTTAAATCAATTTTATCAATATATTTAATTACCTCGAAAATTGATTTTTTATAATGGTTTGCTGCTATTGTTAATTTATCGATTGTTGTTGCCCCAATTCCACGAGCAGGATAATTGATAATTCTTTTTAACGCTTCTTCATCATTTGGATTGATTAAAATGCGTAAATAAGATAAAATATCTTTGATTTCTTTTCGTTGATAAAAGGAAATTCCACCGTAAATTTTATAATCAATTCCTTTTTTACGCAGGGCATCTTCCAAGGCTCTTGATTGCGAATTTGTTCTATATAGAACACAAAAACTATCTGAACTTAATTGATGGTTCATTTGGTTTTCCCAAATAGACTGTGCTACAAACCTGCCTTCTTCTCCATCAGAAATTGTTCGCATTACATTGATTGCATCTCCAGCTTCATTAGACGTCCAAACTTCTTTATCTAATTTTGTTTTATTTTTTGCAATAACAGAATTTGCTGCATTTACAATATTACTTGTAGAGCGATAATTTTGCTCTAGTTTAAAGGTTTTTACATCTGGATAATCTTTCTGAAAATTTAAAATATTTTGAATGTTTGCCCCTCTAAAACTATAAATACTCTGAGAATCATCACCTACTACACAAATATTTCCAAATTTATCTGCCAAGGCTCTTACAATAATATATTGTGAGTGGTTTGTATCCTGATACTCATCTACCATGATATACCGAAAGCGGTCTTGATACTTTGCCAAGGTTTCTGGAAAACGGGCTAGTAACTCGTTGGTTCTTAATAATAAATCATCAAAATCCATCGCACCTGCTTTAAAACACCTGTCTACATATTCTTTATAAATAGCTCCAACTTGAGGTCGACTTGCATGAAGATCAGCTTCTTGTAAATCCGAATTATTAAAATAGGCTCTAACGGTTATTAAACTATTTTTAAAAGAGGAAATGCGACCTAAAATCTGTTTCGATTTGTAGCGTTCTCTATCTAAATTCATTTCTTTAATAATGGAACTTATCAAACGAACTGAATCTTGTGTATCGTAAATTGTAAAATTAGTTGGAAAACCTATTTTGTCTGCTTCCGACCTTAAAATCCTTGCAAAAACAGAGTGAAAAGTTCCCATCCAAAGATTCTTCGCTTCACTTGCACCTGCAACTCCTGCAATTCTTGCCTTCATTTCTTTGGCCGCTTTGTTGGTAAACGTAAGCGACAAAATGTTAAATGCATCTACACCTTGCTGCATTAAATGTGCAATTCGGTATGTTAATACACGTGTTTTACCAGAACCTGCACCTGCAATAATAATCATAGGGCCGTCTTTCTGTAAGACTGCTTGTTTTTGAGCTTCGTTTAAAGAGTTTAAGTAGGTATTCAATAGTTTATTTTGAAGATATTTGAAAACGTGAATTTAGCGAAACTATTGGTTTTATAAAAGAAGATGCTTTTTTTTTATTCACAAGTTATTCATTATTAAAATAGCACGATATCTGTTCTAAGGCAGATATAGTTAATTGTCTATTTATAGACAGATATTTTTGTGATTTCGAAGAGTCAATAATCTATTGAAGCGCTATCTTCAAAAAAAGAAAACAACTTCACTGACAAAAGTTTGCTTTTATTAGTTTTTTGTCCTTTTTTAGTATCAGTTGTGTCTGCTATAATAATAAAATAACACAGTGGAATCCTGAGACAGAAAATTAACAGCGCATATTTTAATCGGTACTTTATTTCGTTTTTGCTTTGCGATGTTTTTAGGAATCCTATATTTGTATATTATAAAGCTAAGTTAATTTTATGGAGGACAAAATAGTAGAAAGTATTGGGTATGTTTTACCTGCAATTGTTACAGGTTTGGTTGGGTATTACATGTTTAAAGGAACCATAAAACAACAAAATTCTGAAAAGAGACTGATACTTGTATCAGAAAGAAAAAAAGAGGCTTTACCAATAAAACTCCAAGCTTATGAACGGATGTTGTTATTTTGCGAGCGAATGAATCCTGTTAAAATGTTAGTAAGAATAAAGCCTATTTCAGAAAACACACAAGACTATTTACAGTTATTAATTGCAAACCTAACACAAGAATTTGAGCATAATTTAGTGCAACAGATTTACATTTCTGATGCTTCTTGGACCACCATTTTAGCTACAAAAAATGGAATCATTATTAAATTAAAAGAAGTTTCAGAAACGTCAGATTCAGCAAACGAATTGCGAGAAAAAGTACTCTTATATTATACCAAAACAATTCCACCCACAGAAACTGCCATTTCATTGATAAAAAATGAAGTAAGGAAAATAATGTAAAAAAAAAGTCTCCTCATAGAAAATTCTATGAAGAGACTTTTTTTTTTAAAATTTCCTTTTTTTAAAAGTTTTTTTAATTGAAATAAATCTTAGAAGCTCCTAAAGCAATTTCTTTAGTTTGTGTTTTCGTTTTGGTTGCAATACTATACACATTTAAAAAACTAAGATCAGTAAAATTAGCATTCAATATAAAAAGAGCATCTCCTTGAACTGCGATACCATATAAATACCCTTCTGCTTCAATAATAGTTGTAGTAGACAAACTCGTTGCGCTCTCATTGATTGCATAAATATTATTTCCAATATTATAGTAAATAGTATCGTTCTCTAAAACCATAACCGAAGGGTGTTCCCCCTCTGAAAAAACGAACTCATTGACAATCTCTAATGAAGTTGTATCAATCATAGCAATGCTTCCTGGAGTATCTCCTGTGACATTCCATAAAGCATCATAAAGTACTCTTCCTGAAGACAAAACAACCAATTGACCTGCATTATTAAAAAACAGTTCATCTGGATTGTCATTTACGGTTACTTCCTGAACCATTTCTGAAGCGATATCAATAACAGAGATAACATTATTAGTTGTAAATGCACCTTTATGGGATACGTATAACTTCCCGTCACTTTCTATAATCCGTTCAGGCCCATTTCCTACAGAAATTGTACCCTCGACAATAAATGAATCTAAATTTACGATTGCGATGAAATCATCTGTTTCATCAGCAGTAGAACCCCAGTTAGTCACGTATCCTTTATTTCCTACAACAACCATATATCTGGGAGTAAATAAATCCGTTGTAATTTCTCCTCTTTTTTCAAAACTATATCTATCAACAGCAGTAATTGTATTTTGGTTATCCACTACAATATAAGCATTATCATTATTGAAAGCTATTGATTGTAAATTAGTTCCTAATTCTCCTAAATTCACTTTTTTATAAATAAGGTTTTCTACGATATTAAAATTTTGTGATACAAAAGATACAGAACCGCTTCCTGCAGCACTTCCTTCTCCAGAAATTAACATTCCGTTTTCATAATTTCCTTTTGGTGAATCGATTGATTCGTTTTTACATGAAGCAAAAGAAACAACTCCAATAATTAAAAGTGATACTAATTTGTGCATTCTCATTGTTTAAAATTTATAGTTTATGTTTAAATTAAAATTCCTATTAGGCATTGGTCTTCTGGTTTGTGTAAGATATTTTTCATTAAAAATATTATTGACCTTAAAACCAATAGATACTTGATGTGCTTTATTTTTAATAATTTTATAATCGCCACCTAAATTGGCAACAAAAAAATTAGGGATTATGAAATCTTTAGAGTTACTTTCTGTAGTAAATGTTTTACCAGTAAATAATTGTTGATAAAAAAAACTATATTTTTTGTAAGTATAAGCTAAGCCACTATTTAATAAATGTTTAGGCACAAATATCAAGTACTTTTCTGTGCGCTTGTTTTTTGCTTCTGTATATACATAATTGATGTTTGCTTTTATAAAATGATGCCCACTTTTTTTAATAAAATCAGCAGTAAACTCTATTCCTTGATTTCTCGTATTTCTAAGATTAATTGGCGTCCAAATCCCTGCTCTTTTAGGATCTCCATTTGGAGTCCAAACAATCTTATTTTTTGCATCAATATAAAACACAGCAACATCTACTTTTATATTGTTGTTTTTAAAAGCAATTCCAAACTCTCCCTGCAAAGCCGTTTCTGGTATAAGGTTTATATTTCCCTGTCCTGGCCAATACAGATCATTGTAAGTAGGAACGCTATAGTTTTTTGATCCATTTGCTCTTAAAAAAAAGTTGTTCATTTTTTTTGTTTTAATACCTAAAGCAAAACTTAAAGGAACTGAATAGTCTGTATTAAAGTCTTTGCGAATCTTAGCATCAAAAAAGAGTGCATTGTTTAACTGTTGCTTATATAATACTGATTGAGAAAACTGGCGTCTATTTTTTTCTGAAATAACATCCGTTTTACCATATATTAATTCGTATTCTGAATAAGAAGTTATCGTTGCATGTAACCTCGGAATTTTATATGTTAATGAATAATTGGAGATATAACGTTTCGTTCTTCCAAAATTAAATTTCTTAGATTCTTTGTCATCAAAGTATTGGTACTCTTGTGTTAAAAAACCAAATTTCACTTCATGACTTAGCTTTTCTCTTTCATGTGTATATACTAGTAAGTTTCTTTGATTGAGATCTTTATACTTATCATTTGCAGCGGTCGGGTTAGGCAATTCTCCAGAAAATAATCGTTCTCCAATATCGTTTGTACTATATAATTTTAGCTGAGAAAAAGGAGTTATTTTATACCCTAAACCAATATTTATGCTTGAATTGTGATATGCTCCATTAAAATTTCTATAGGAAGAGCCTAATAATTTATAATCATTCTCGGATGTATTATATGAAAGCCCTATTTTTAAAGAAATATTCTTTGAATACAATCGAAATTTATACAAATTATTAGAAGTACTAAAACTACCAACAGAGGCAACAAATTGATTCTGAATTGTTTTTTTAGAACGATAAATTAATTCATCGCTTAAATGTATTGTTCCACCAATAGCCCCTGAACCATACTCAATACTCCCTCCCCCGCTTCTAATCGCTATTTCATCAAACAGACTCACTGCAAATGAATTAAACCCTGTTTGTCCGTTATTTATTGAATTGATATTAATACCATTCCAAATAACAGCAGTATTCGATGCACTTGTACCTCTAAAACTAGCAGTACTTGCTCCTCCTGAACCCGATTCTTTAAAATAAATTGGGGAATTGAACCGTAAAAGTGTTGTAAATGATTCTGTGTTTTTAAGTAAAATAGAATCATTTAGACTACGAATTTTGTAGCCTGTAGAATATTTCTGTACTCTTTTATCTGCAAGAACAACAACCTCTTTCAAAGTATTCCTTATGGAATCACTTTGAGACACCGCAGTGTAAGTAACAATAAAAAATATTGTAAATAAGACGTGTTTCTTCATAATACATATAACTTCTATCCCGAAAGTTTTATTTGTTTAAGATTTAGGCAGGTCTCCTGGCTTGCGTCTTGTAATTGGTCTTCCCATCTGAAAAAAGACAGTGACATAAAGAGTAATTACAAGCTTAATAGCTTACAGTTGCGGGAACAGCTTTGGTTTTTAACCAAATTCCCTTTTAATTTAATGTACACTAAAATCTACATTAAAACCAAAATCGCTGCAAATGTAGTTTATAAATTAATATTAAAGCGCATTTTTTTGTAATCTTGTGCTTAAATTTAGCTCGACAATGAAACTCACACAATTTTTATTTTTTATACTTTTTATGATGTGTGCTATTTCTTGTAAAAAAGAACCTATAATAGTCATTAAAAGTATTGAACCAGAAAGCATTATAAGACATGCAAAAGGTTTTGATATTGTTGATGATAACGGTATTAAGAAATTAATTATAAAAACTGCATTTCAAAATTCAACTGAGGTCTCTGAATATGAAATTTTAAAAAAAAATAGCACTAGTACTTCTAAAAATAAAATTATTAAAGTACCCATTCAAAGAATAGCATTGACATCTACAACCCATATTCCAATGGTGGAATTGCTAAATAAAGAAACTACTATTGTTGGTTTTGCGAACACTAAATATGTCTCTTCAGAAAAAACAAGTGCCTTAATTGCTGTAGGAAAAATCAAAGAAATAGGGAAAGAAAGTTCTTTAAATACGGAGGTTATTTTGGATTTAAAGCCTGAAATAGTAATTGGGTTTAGTGTTTCTGCTGCAAATAAGAGTTTAACAACGCTACAGAAATCTGGCATTCCTGTACTTTATAATGGAGATTGGCTAGAAGAAACTCCCTTGGGAAGAGCAGAATGGATAAAATTCTTCGGGGTTTTATTTGATAAAGAGAAACAAGCAGACAGCATTTTTAAAGTGATTGAAGCGAATTACCTAAAAGCTAAAAATAGTGCCTTAAAAGCAACCACAAAACCAACCATTTTGTCTGGTGCTATAATGAGTAAAGATATTTGGAATTTACCTGCAGGAAATAGCTTTGTTGCGCAATTTTTAAAAGAATCAAACACAAACTATCTTTGGAACAATTCGAAAGGAAAAGGAAGTTTGTCTTTAAGTTTTGAAAGCGTTTTTGAAAAGGGTAAAGATGCTGATTTCTGGATTGCACCAGGTTATTTTTCATCAAAAGAACAATTATTACAAAGCAATCAAATCTATACTGAATTTGAGGCTTTTAAAAATAATAAAATTTATACGACTTCCACCAAAAAAGGAAAAACGGGCGGCGTATTGTATTATGAACTAGCACCGGTAAGACCCGACTTGGTTTTAAAAGACTTAATTAAAATAACACACCCAAATTTACTGCCAAATTACACATTGACTTTCTTTGAAAAAATGCAGTAGTCTTCTTTATTTTTTGAGGTCACTTTAATTTCAATAAGTTTCGTGTCAAAAAATGGCTTTTAAAACAAACTTTGTTGATTTTTATCATCTCTCTTTTTCTCTTCTGCTTTCTTTTTAGTGATTGCTTTTTGCAAAGCAATTCTTGATTTTTCTTCAGCGGAGAGTTCTTCTAAAAGTGGTTTTTTAGTTTCAGTTACAGAAATTTCAATGGGTAATGTATCTTCAATTACCTCCTCATCTACCACTTCTATTATTTCAACGCGTGCTTCTTTTGGTTCCTCAAAAGGAAGTGGTTCCAATAAATTTACTTGTTTTATTTTTTCTGTAGTTAACTGATTCCCTATTGCTTTTATTCCTTTTATAGCAATAAATTCTTCCAAATTTATTGTTTGATTCTCTAAGCTACGTTTCGAAAAAAGTACCTCAGCAATAGGTCTGTAATCTGTGGCAACTATTTCTAACTGAGACTTTGGATGTTCAGAAATAAAAAGATCTTCTTTTTCAGTCGTTTCTATTAAGAAGCGTTTTACATAGTATCGTTCTTTATCTCCATCAAAATAAATAGCAGCAATTGGTTTGTTTATTTTCCATTTTTCTAAGACAATCATATCTTCCTCAAAATGCATCGCTAAATCCGGTTTTACTGCTTTTACTTTTCCAGATTGTGTAATGATTAGCAATTTATCTTCTGCTCTAAATTCACCTAACAACTCGCCTCTTTCATCTACATTTAAACGCTGAACAGCAGCATCAAACCAAATTTTTCTTGGTTTCAATGTAGAAGCCCCTTCCGACTTAAAGTCAATCGCTTTTATAGGATATTTTGTAATCGTATTTCCTCTTACCGCTCTTCCTTTTACCGCTAAATCAGTAAAATCAATATCCCACTTCAGCTTTTTAACGCTTCCAACAGCTCGTAAATTAACCGTTACAACTTCTGCTTCTCCATTTAAGTTTGCACTAAAATAATGCACTTTAGAACCTTTATTTCCATTGGTTAAATCGTATTCTTTATCTCTTGTAACGGCAGTTACATTAAAACGTTTCATAAATGAAGCTCCTTTTGTACCGTCGCGATACATAAAATTGTACACCGTTCTTTTGTCTTTTTTCTTAAAAACCGCCACATGGATAATATCTTTCCCTACAAAAGTTTTAGAATCCACTTTTGTTACCATCATTTTACCATCTTTTCTAAAGATAATTATATCGTCTATATCTGAACAATCTGCTACAAATTCGTCTCTTTTTAAAGTAGTACCTATAAAACCTTCTTCTCTATTTACATAAATTTTGGTGTTGTTCATCGCAACTTTTGAGGCAACGATATCATCAAAAATTCTAATTTCTGTTTTTCGCTCTTTTCCTTTTCCATAGGTATCCTTTAGACGTTTAAAATAATCGATTGCAAACTCAATTAAGTTCGCCAAATGCTCTTTTACAACCGCTATTTTAGCCTCTAACCCTTCAATGAATTGCTTGGCTTTGTCAATATCAAACTTTGATATTTTCTTAATTCTAATTTCTGTCAAACGTGCAATATCTTCTTCGGTAATCGCACGTTTTAAATGTTTGATATGAGGTTGTAAACCTAAATCAATTGCTTTAAGTACGCCTTCCCAGGTTGTTTCCTCCTCAATATCTCGGTAGATTCTATTTTCTATAAAGATGCGTTCTAAAGAGGAAAAATGCCATTGTTCTTCTAGTTCGTTTAATTGAATTTCTAATTCCTTCTTCAACAAATCAACTGTTAAATCTGTAGAATGTTTTAGCATTTCAGAAACCCCAACAAAAACTGGCTTATTATCTTCAATCGTACAAGACAAAGGAGAAATTGAATTCTCACAATTGGTAAATGCATACAAAGCATCAATGGTCTTATCTGGCGAAACATTTGGTGGCAAATGAACCAAAATTTCTACTTCTGCAGCGGTGTTATCTTCAATCTTTTTAATCTTTATCTTCCCTTTTTCATTGGCTTTTATAATGCTATCAATCAAGGTCGTTGTAGTCGTTCCAAAAGGAATTTCATTGATAACCAAGGTCTTTTTATCCAGTTGCGCAATTTTAGCACGCACACGAATTTTCCCTCCTCGTACTCCATCATTATAATTGGTGAAATCTGCAATTCCTCCTGTGATAAAATCAGGTAAAATTTTAAAACTTCTTCCTTTTAAATATTTAATAGAAGCATCAATCAGTTCAATAAAATTATGGGGTACAATTTTAGTTGATAAACCAACGGCAATTCCCTCTGCTCCTTGCGCCAATAGTAATGGGAATTTCACTGGTAAATCGATGGGTTCTTTTCTTCTACCATCATAAGACATTTTCCAGTCGGTTGTTTTCGGGTTAAAAACAACGTCTAAGGCAAATTTTGATAAACGAGCTTCTATATATCGAGAAGCTGCAGCTCTATCTCCTGTTAAGATATTTCCCCAGTTTCCTTGCATATCAATCAGCAATTCTTTCTGACCAATCTGAACCATAGCATCCGCTATAGAAGCATCTCCATGTGGATGATACTGCATGGTATGCCCCACAATGTTCGCTACTTTATTGTAACGACCATCATCTAAGTCTTTCATAGAATGCATTATTCTACGTTGTACTGGCTTTAAACCATCTTCTAAAGAAGGAACTGCTCTTTCTAAAATCACATACGAAGCATAATCTAAAAACCACTCTTTGTACATTCCTGTAACTTTAGTAATGGTTTCTACAGAATCTGTTTGATTCTCAAGATTATCTGATTGATTTTCTTGATTTACTAATTCTTCTTCGTGTTCGTTTTCGTTTATTTCTTCACTCATTCTTTTTAAACGTTTAATTGTGTAATCGTCTAACTGTCTATTTCTTTATTTGTACGCTCCCTAAAAAGGTCGGGCTTTACGCTGTATCTTCTCGCAAAAAAGCAAAAATTATACCGCTTCAATCCCTAAATCAGCATACTTGTCAACTATTTTATCTAATTTTTAAATCCAATTTTTGTTCTTTCTTTTCTATCCTCTTTTTTGGTTATCAATTCATCTAAATAATTAAAAACAAGTTCTATATTTTTAGAATGATTTGTTAATTTCTTTTTAATAGTTTCAATTTCTAATTGTATACTCAAATTATCGCCCAATAATTCTCGCATTTTAGTAAATATTCTAATAATCTTAATATTTACTGCAATTGCTCTATCGCTATTTAAAACACTCGATAACATGGCAACTCCTTGTTCTGTAAATACCATTGGAGCATAACGCAAACCCATCTTCTCTGAATTGGAGGAGCCAAATTGGCTCCTCCAATTTTGAAGCTCTTCTTTTGATAGTTCAAACATGAAATCTTCAGGAAAGCGCTCGATATTTCTACGAACCTGCCTTTTTAAAGATTTCGTTTCCACTTCATATAATTCCGCTAAATCTCTATCTAACATTACTTTTTGATTCCGAATCAAATAGATTTTGTTAGTAATAATTTCATCAGGAATTATTAAATTTTCTCTTTTCATTAGCTCTTTTTAGTTCTTTTAAATCTTGAATTCACAAATTGTGATCTCAAGTTTTCAAACTCACTTTTTTTTAATTCAAATAGTCTTTTTTTATTAATATGCTTTTATTATCTAACTTTTCTTACCAATGCGTATTTAACTTTTAAAAGTTCAATTTTATTTAAATCTAAATTATTTTCTCCATTACTTCCTTTAATTTCAACAATTATTGTACAATTTGAATTAGCAAGAATATTTGAACAAGATTTTTTTAAAAATTTTCATAAGTAGTATCAAATTCTAATTCATCATTGGTTTTCATTACAAAAAATGGCACTCCTTCTACATCAAAATTATTCTGATTTTTAAGTATTACCTCAAAATACAATAAAGTAATATTGCTTCCTGCATCAGGAGTGAATTCAAAATTTAAAATATCATATTCAAAATTTTCTAGTAATGGTAGCTCCCCATCGATTGGATCTGTAGCATTTTCATTACATAATACTTGTTTTGTTTCGGTATAATAGTATGCAAATCCACCTATACCTGTAATATAATCTTGATCAATGTTTTTGTAGCAATCATCCTGTTTATTTGATGAACAATTGGTGAAAAAGATTATTATAGTTACTGTTAATAATTTTAGTAATTTCATATTATTTTAACATTGAAGCTTATTTGTTATAAGTTTTTACAGTATTAAACCTAAAAAACAGATAGTATCAAACCTCTTCTATTGTATCCAACTCCACTTTCAAATTTTCAATAATAAACTTTTGTCTATCTGGCGTATTCTTTCCCATGTAGAACTGTAACATTTGTTCTATAGACATTTCTTTGTCTAACATTACAGGATCTAAACGGATATCATCACCAATAAAATGGACAAATTCATTGGGAGAAATTTCTCCTAAACCTTTAAATCGGGTTATCTCTGGTTTTCCTTTTAATTTTTGAATAGCGTCTCTTTTTTCTTCATC
>TARA_B110000902_G_scaffold264998_1_pt1 | contig 12176 bp, 13 predicted proteins | sample TARA_B110000902 | Tara Oceans TARA_B110000902 (sample SAMEA4398009) | marine metagenome | biome: Polar Biome; feature: [SRF] surface water layer (ENVO:00010504); material: water (ENVO:00002006), including particulate matter (ENVO:01000060) such as... | depth 5 m | reverse complement strand
AAAATATAGGCTCGTCAGTACCCACCGTCCAACCTGTGTTAGTCGTGCCGTGATACCAGGCTACTGCAGGAATAATACCTAAAATCACAGGGTATAATAGATAGATACGGAGTTTTTCATCGCTTAGTGCGGCAACTTTTTTCCATTGCGCAGTGGGCGAAAATAAAAATCCAAATGCTGTGGCTATCATTGCTTGCTCCTTATCGGTGGCGCTATATTACTAAATCTCACTTATGGCAGATATTGATTTTAGTTCGTCGAAATCCAATATCTTTACTTCTTTGCCGTCTACGCTAAGAAGGTTTTGTTTTTGAAATCGACCAAATACGCGGCTTACAGTTTCTACGGTTAGGCCCAAGTAGTTTCCGATATCGGTGCGTGACATGGGTAGTCTAAACTTTGTCGATGATAATTTACGCTGGGCGAATCGAGCCGATAAGCTAATTAACAGTGTTGCTAGTTTTTCTTCAGCTGAATTTTTACTAAGTAAGGTTATTAATTGCTGATCAGATGAGATTTCATGGCTCATTATCTGAAAAAAGTGTTTTTGTAGCTCGGGCAATTGCGTACTTAATTCGCCAAGTTGCTCAAACGGGATTTCACACACGGCTGACGTTTCTAATGCCTTGGCAGAACAGTTATGTTTGTTTTTTCCGATGCCGTCCATACCAAGAATTTCGCCGGGAAAATAAAAGCCAGTAATTTGCTCTTCGCCATCATTAGTTAAGCGATAGGCTTTTAAACAACCTGAGCGGACGGCATAAACTGATGAGAATGGACTATTTTGTTTGTATAAATACTCGTTCTTATTTATTGGTTTGCCACGTTGAATGATTTCATCGAGGCGAGATATATCGTCTGTTCGCAGCGCGATAGGTAGACAAAGAGTATTAAGTCTGCAGTTGCCGCAAGAAACGTGCGAATTATGTGGGCATGCTGTCATTGTGTCTTTAAGCTTAATTGATGTTGGCATCGCTTTAATCCCTGATGACGATTATATCGTCTAAATAATAATACAATTAGCAGTGAATAAGGTTTATTAAATTGGTCAAATTGTCCTCGAAAACGAGTTTTCATTAGGATTTGTCGACAAATACTCGTCAAACAACATACATATATTCCGCAGCACAAGTTGGCCTTGTTCTGAGATGGATATTTCAGATTGACTAATAGTTGCGAGTCCATCGTCAATAAATGGCTGCAACTGTTTAATGCTGCTGGCAAAATGTTGCTGGAAGTCGATATCAAATTTTTGTTTAACCTCTTCAAAGTTAATCGATAGCTGGCAGGCAATATTCATAATAACGAAGTTGCGTAGCCGATCTTCCTCACTCATGGTGAAGCCTTGACTTACAGGCAGGCGCTGATTGTTGAGTGCATTGTAATAGTCATCTAGATTTTTCTCGTTTTGAAAGTAGCTGCCCGCAAACTGTGATATCGATGATGGGCCCACGCCAATCAAATCGGCGGCGAGGGAGGTCGAATAACCTTGAAAGTTACGCTGCAAACGTCGATTTTTCCTAGCTTGTGCCAGTTCATCATCAGGTTTTACAAAATGATCCATGCCAATGTATTGATAGCCAGCAGCGGTTAGTCTAGCAATAGTCATTTCAAATATAGCTAGTTTTTGATCAGAGCTAGGCAACGTTAGACGGTCTATCGAGCGCTGGGATGGAAAGCGCTTAGGTAAATGCGCATAGCTATAACAAGAAATCCGATCTGGGTTTAGCGTAATAACTTTGTCTAAGGTGTCGTTAAAGGAGGTGACAGACTGCTCCGGCAAGCCATAAATTAAATCGAAACTTAGCGATGAGAAATCGTGGTCGCGAATTGAATCGCTAAGCTGTTTAACTAAATCGTAGCTTTGCTCTCTGTTTATGGCTTGCTGTACGAAGGGGTCAAAGTCTTGAATACCCATGCTGATACGATTGAAACCTATACCCTTGAGTAACGCTATGGTTGATTCTTCTACCGCACGTGGGTCTATTTCTATCGAGTACTCGCGGTTAATACCATCATCCAAATTGAAATGACAGGCAATTAAATGCATTAGCTCAGTTAGTTCGCCGTCGTCGAGAAAGGTTGGCGTGCCGCCGCCCCAGTGCATTTGAGATACTGGCCGATGGCCGTGTAATGCACCGCGAGCTTTGAGTTCAATGGCTAGCATATCTAAATATTTTCGACCGGCATCGCTCTGTTTGGTGACGACTTTATTACAGCCGCAGTAATAACAAATGTTCTTACAAAATGGTATGTGTACATAAAGTGACAATGGGGCGATAGATAAATGCTCATTGCTAGCTAAGTCCAAATACTGCTGTTGGCCTATGTCTTGACGAAATAAGTTTGCTGTTGGGTATGAGGTATATCTTGGCCCAGGTGAGTCATACTTACTTAGGCAGTGTGTAGCTGCCACAAGACTTGGTGAGTTTAGTCGTGCAATGTTCATAGCTATGGCTCAGGCGCAATAATATCTGTCATATTATTTTACTGCCAAGCCATCAAATATAGATTTGATGCATATCAAAGAAGCGATGCGTAGCTAAAAACTACCGGCTTCTAGGAGAGTTTAGTGATGCTGGTGGGAGTTCATTTCGCTATCGCTTGCTGATGATTGGCTATGAGAGCAGTGCATCTGATAATGCTGAATTGGCGTGACCATTGTCCATAATCCAAAGATGATAAGTGATGCCGCACTTATAGATCGAGTGAATTTATTGCGCATGAATTGCTGAACTTTTGCACCAAACCAAGCAATACCAAGCATTGCAGGAAGCGTTCCTAAGCCAAAGGCCAACATTAGTAACATTGAACTGATAGCGTTGGCGCTGGTAGCGGCCCAAGTTAAGGTGCTATAAATCAAGCCACAAGGTAATAAGCCCCACAGTAAGCCAAGTTTGATTGCATTACCGGCAGATTCAATCGGCAGAAACTGACGAGTTAGTGGTTGTACTTTGCGCCAGATAAAATGCCCAGCGCGTTCGAGTTTGGTTAAACCCATCCACCAAGTACCAAGATAAAGACCCATGGCTACAAGTAGCAGCCCTGCGACAACACGAAAAACTAGCATCATCGGTGCCAGATTAGCTGATATAACTTGGGTGAGCCCACCGAGTAATAAACCGATAAGGGCGTAGCTGCTAACTCTACCTAGGTTGAAATAGACACTGTAATTTTTATCGCCACTACCAGTGGCTGCCGCGATACCGCCGCACATACCTAAGCAATGGCCGCTACCCAATAAACCCAGACCAAATGCTGTGGCAAGCTGAGGTAGTAATTCACTCATCAGCTTTATGCTCTGCGTCGGCATCAGTAGTGTCTTCATCGAATAATATCGATGAGGCTGACTTATCTAGATCTTCATATTGATCGCTGCGCACAGCCCATAAAAATGCCGCTATGGCGATACCGGTGAATGCCAGAGCAATAGGAACTAAAATAGCTAAGCTTTCCATTATCGAGTGACCTGTCTGGGTTGGTTGGTCTGATTGGAGTGGAGGGCTTGACTAGATTGAGCCAACTGAGTGGTGGGTGTTTTCCATAGCCTCATGGCGTTAATTACAACGACTAATGAGCTAGCGGACATACCTAATGCGGCTATGTAAGGTGGTACTAAGCCCATGCTGGCTAGTGGCAGAGCGCAAACGTTGTAAGCCAATGCCCAGCCTAGGTTTTGTCTAATAATTTTCTGGGTTTGTTTTGATTTTTCGATAAACAAAGGAATATTTCGTAAATCATTGGCCAGCATAATACAGTCGGCATTGTTACGAGTTAGGTCGGTGGCATTAGCTACCGCAATAGAGATATTAGCTGTGCCTAGCAGCGGCACATCATTAATGCCGTCGCCAACAGCAATGCAAATACCATTGTTGGCCTTAACTTTTTCTATATATGACAGTTTGTCTGCTGGTTTTAGTTTGTTTTGCCAGTCAGAGAAATCAAGCTCCTCGGCGATGCTTTTAACCATGTTCGATGAGTCGCCGCTGAGTAATATGGTCGCAATATTCATTCGATTAAGTTGGTTAATTGCTTTTGCAGCAGATGGGCGAAGCTGGTCTTGCAGATAAAAAATGGCGGCAAGCTGACCATTTTCGCTTAAGTAAATTGGCAACATATTTTCGTTACTACTTAACTCTGGCAGTTGGCAATGGCTAGCAATAAATAAGTCACTACCAATGCAGTATTCGCGTTTCTCGATCAGTCCCCTAATTCCTTGGCCAGGAACTATTTGCGGATCTGTTACTGTTAATAGTGTTTGTTTTTCACTAAAGGCGCTAGCGATAGGGTGTGATGAATAGCTCTCTAGCGAGGCAGCAACATGGCGATAGTAATCCGCCGATTTATGGCCCATTATTTTTGTGTCAGCAATATTTAGTTTACCTTCGGTTATAGTGCCTGTTTTGTCAAAAATACAATGGGTAACTTTTGTTAAGGCTTCTAGGCTATTGCCATCGCGAACTAATAAACCTTGCTCGCGTAGCGCCCCGGTTGCTGCTGTTAATGCAGTTGGCGTAGCCATTGATAAGGCACAAGGGCAACTAACCACCATTACCGACAGTGCGATCCAAAATGCTTGCTCTGGCGCAACAAAATGCCAATAGACATAAACGCAGGCCGAGGTAATTAACACCACGCTGACAAAAGATTTAGTACCTTTGTCGGCCAGTATTGCTATTGGTGGTACACTTTGCTGAGCTTGTTCTAATAATTGGTTGATTATCGACAGCAGGGTGTCTTTACCGATAGCGGTGACTTTACATTCCAAAAATCCATCGCCATTTAAGCCGCCAGAGGTAACTGCGTCGCCACTGCTTTTCTCAGTAGGTAAATATTCACCATTAATAACTGACTCATCGACGTTACTGAGGCCGCTAGTTATTACAGCATCGGCGGGAATTCTCTCGCCGGGTTTGATAATAATATTGTCACCCACAACTAACGTTTTTGGCAGGACTTGTTGCTGCTCGCCGTTAGACTTTATTTTCCAGGCGAACTCTGGCGTATGCGTTGCAAGGTTGGCACTTTTGCGGTTTAGGTTATGTCTGCTGCGCATTTCCATATGGCGTGATACCAGTAAGAAAAACGTAAACATAACCACTGAGTCAAAATAGACCTCACCGCTGCCCTGCAGTGTCGCCCAGCAGCTAGCAATGTAAGCAAAGCCGATAGCGATAGCGACCGGTAAATCCATGCCAGGGTGGCGGTTCTTCATGCCACGCCAAGTGCCTTCAAAAAATGGTCTGGCTGAAAAAAGCACAACTAAAGTTGCCATTATCATGGCGCTATAGCGCATTAGATCGCGGCTGGTATCTGCAATGCCTTGTAAACTGCCCGCGTGCAAGGCTATCGAATACATACCAACTTGCATCATGCCAATGCCGGCAACACCAATCCGTGCCATCGAGGCCTTATTTTCTTGTTTGCTACGGTGAATCTCTTCGTCATCTAGCCAAGGTGCAGTTTTATAGCCGATAGCATTAATGGTACGAAATATATCGCTAAGTTTTAATTTTGAATTATCCCAGCGAATAGATGCCTTGTGGTTAGCCAAGTTTACATTGCTAGAAAAAATACCATCAGTTTTACTTAGTTGATTTTCAATAAGCCAAGTGCAAGCAGCGCAATGGATGCCTTGAACGCTGAGCTGAGCGATGGAAATATTATCCTGTTGCTCGACGAAGTCTTGTTGAAAATCCATATTGTCATAGAGTAAATAGTCGGTATTACTAAAGCTCAAGTCCACAGTATCGGCGAGACGGTCACGATAATTATAATAATTGTCTAGACCTGCAGCGTTAATTGTTTCCGCCACAGCTTGGCAGCCAGGGCAGCAAAAATAAACCTCTTGCTGATTAATGTTGGCACTAAATAAACCGCCGCTAGGATTATCTAATCCGCAATGAAAGCAGTAGTTAGTAGCCGCCAAACTTGTTGTCATTGTTATGGCTGTAGTTGAAGTTGACGTCTAATGTTTAGATCAATTTCACCATCAATACTCCAGCCACCAGTTAGCTGATCGCTACTGCCGATTAGTTTTAAATACCAGCGGCCGGAAAGACTAGGGACTGAACCGTTGAATACGTTAGGCGCGACATTACTGAGCGAAATGATGTTGTCTTGCTTGGAATCAAGTGGATGAGACAGCGTTAAGACTAAATCTGACAGCGCAAAGTCGCCACTGTCGACATTACTACTATTGGTAGTGACGGTGACAGTTTGCGTGCTGAAGTCAAAATTGACCTGAGCGATAATAGCTAGTTTTTTGGCAGCCTCACGTTGTCCAAGTGATTGGTTAATCGCCTTGCCTACTTTGTAATAGTTGTCATTAACTAGCGAGTCTTGATGTTGAAATGCCAACATTACAGTGTAGATACAGGCGACCACTACGATGGCCGGTAAGCCCATGATAAACCATGGCCAAAACTGTTTATACCAAGGAATAAGCGCTGGGTTATTAAGGTCTGAATGGTCCAATGAATCTGCTCTCCTGGGTTTGTGTCACTTTGCTATCGCGGGTACTAGAGACAATAAAGTTTATTTTGCTACTAGGTGATTTTAGTAGTGTTGGATCGGCTTGTAATCTGGCCGGTAGTTTAAACACCTCACCGGGTGCCACGGTAATTTTTTCTTTACCAAGGTATTGTAAGCCCTCAATACCGTTAACCGTAATTGTATAGTCTTTTGCTATCTGCCCCATATTCATTACAGTGATGTTATAGGTGTTTTGAACCATGCCAAGGCTAGTTTCGTGATACAGCTGCATGCGTTCCCGTTCAACATCAAGCCTGAGCGGTATGCGATTTATTAGGTTATAACTAAACAGCGATACCATCACGACAATTGCTAACGAGTAACCAATAAGTCTTGGTCTTAGAAATTGAGTTTCCTTACCTGCCATGGCGTTTTCAGTGGTGTAGCTAATCAAGTGTTTTGGATAGTCCATCTCTTCCATAACGTGATTGCAGGCGTCAACGCATAGTGCGCAGCCTATACATTCAAGCTGAAGGCCATCGCGAATATCTATGCCGGTCGGACAAACCTGCACGCAAAGCATGCAGTCTATGCAGTCGCCAAGTCCGTGGTCCTCCTTAGCGGCATCTTTTCGGCGTGAACCGCGTTCTTCACCGCGTTCTTTGTCATATGAAATAATTAAAGTATTTTGATCGAACATTGCTGATTGAAATTTTGCGTAAGGGCATACGATGGTACAAATTTGTTCGCGCATCCAGCCAGCGTTTATATAAGTAGCGCAAGTAAAAAATAGCGACCATGCGTATTCCCATGAGCTTGCTTGACCGGTAAATAAGTCAATCACCAAGTCTTCTATAGGTGAGAAAAAGCCAATAAAGGTAATGCCCGTAATCACCGAAATACCGACCCAAAGTGAATGTTTAGCGGTTTTTCGGACTACTTTATTGGTGTTCCATGAGCCCTCATCGAGCTTAAACCGTTGGTTCCTTTTACCTTCGGTCATTTGCTCAGACCACATAAAAAGACTAGTCCACACAGTTTGTGGGCAGGTATAGCCGCACCACACTCGACCTAGAAAATTAGTGACTGCAAATAAAACGAATGCGGCAATTATTAACAGCCATGCCAGCATGGGAAAGTCTTGTGGCCAAAAAGTAAGTGACAAGATATGGAACTGACGGGCGGGCAGATCGAATAAAATAACCGGTTTGTCGTCCCAGCTTAACCAAGGCAATAAAGTATAAATGACTAGTATGGGCCAGCCGGTAAATAATCGCAGGCGCTGATAAAACCCTTTGATATGACGGGTGTATATTCGCTCACGCTTTTGATATAAGTCTATTTCGGCAATTTCGGGGAGGGCAAGTTCTGCTACCGGAATTAACTCTGGTGATCGTTTCATACTCAGCCTTATTCATTCTTAGCAAGGCAAGGCACTACCTTGCCGTGCTAAGAAAAATGGTTTTAGCTCAATATCTTTAAGAGCTTATTTGTTCGATAAACTATATACATAGGCAGTTAATAAATGAATTTTGTCGCCACTTAGTAGGTGGTCTTGGGCTGGCATTTTGCCGTAGCGGCCATAGAGTAAAGTTTGTTTGATCCATACTGGGCTACCGCCATACAGCCAAATATCATCGGTAAGGTTGGGCGCGCCGAACATTTGGTTGCCTTTGGCGTTTGCGCCATGGCAGGCTATACAAAAAGTCATGTAGTTCTTTTGACCTGCCGCAGCTGCAGTTTGGTCGGTTTCACGACCGTTTAGACCGACAACATAGGCGGTAAGGTTAGCAATGTCGTCACCGCTCATAGCCGCTTTCCAGCCAGGCATTACAGCGTTACGTCCGTTGATTAGGGTGAGTTTAATCTGCTCGGGTGAACCACCATATAACCAATCCTTATCAGTCAGATTAGGAAAGCCAAAACTACCTCTAGCATCTGAGCCGTGGCATTGTGCGCAGTTATTTGAATATATACGCTGAGCCATTTTCATGGCTTTTTTGTTTTGAGCTAGTTCAATAACTGGGGTGCTGGCATGTTGTGCAAACAATGGGCCATATTTCTGTTCGGCCTTAGTAACACTTTTTTCGTATTGCCCTGTTTGAGTCCAGTTTAATAAGCCAGGGAAATTACCTAAACCCGGATAGGCGATAAGATAGGCAACGGCGAATATGATGCTGAGCATAAACATTAAAAACCACCAGTAAGGCAGCGGGTTATCATATTCCTCAATGCCATCGTAGTTATGACCAGTTGTTTTACCTTCTGGGTTACTTGTGGTTCTATTGGCAACTAGTATCCATGTGATCAAAATAAGGGATATAACGGTTAATACAATTATCCAACCACTCCAAAAATCACTCATCTTTCAGTCCTCATTCGTCTTCATGACGAAATGCATGCGTTAACTATTTGTTTGCGTCTGACTCATCAGGCTCATCGGCAAAAACCGAATTCGCCGCATCATCAAACTGTGCTTTACGTTTGCTGCTATAGGCCCAGAAACAAATGCCTAAAAACGCCGTCATAACAACAATGGTAGCTATGCCTCTCAGGGTATTCATGTCCATAGGGTTACCTCTTGCTCTTCAATAAGGTGCCAAGTTGTTGCAAGTACACAATTAACGCATCGCCTTCAGTGGTGCCTTCAACGGCGGCTTGTGCGCCAGCAATGTCGGCATCGGTATACGGCACTCCGACGAATCTTAGAGCCGTCATTTTTGCAGCCGTGTCTTCACCAGTTAGGGTGTTCTCAAATAGGAATGGGAATGCAGGCATATTCGATTCAGGCACCACCATACGTGGGTCGATTAAATGTAAGCGGTGCCAGTCGTCACTGTATCTTTCACCGACCCGAGCAAGGTCTGGGCCAGTACGTTTAGAGCCCCACAGGAATGGATGCTCATAAACATGCTCTCCGGCGACACTGTAATGACCGTAACGCTCTGTTTCACTGCGCAGTGGACGAATCATTTGTGAATGACAAACATGGCAGCCTTCACGAATGTAGATGTCGCGCCCTTCTAACTCTATCGCACTGAATGGTTCTAGACCTTCAATAGGTTCGTTAACTGATTTGTCAAAAAATAATGGTACTAGCTCAACTAAGGCGCCGAAGCTAATGGCAACAACGATTAAGGGAATCATCAAACCAATATTTGACTCAATTATGTCATGCTTCATTCTCTAGGCTCCTTGAGCTGCGCTAGGCACTGCGGTTAATGCTCTTTGTTCTCTGCTTGCCTGAGTTGTTTTATAGACGTTATATGCCATCAAAAACATACCGGAGAGGAATAAGAACCCGCCTATAAAGCGGACTACATAACCGGGATAGCTGGCTTCTACTGATTCAACGAAGCTGTAAGTTAATGTGCCGTCAGAGTTGTAGGCGCGCCACATCAAGCCTTGCATTAAACCGTTTACCCACATTGAGGCGATGTATAAAACTGTACCGATGGTCGACAGCCAGAAATGGATATTTATTAGCCTAATGGAGTACATTTCTTTGCGATCATACAGTATTGGAATTAGATGATAGATAGCGCCAATGGTAATCATCGCCACCCAACCTAAGGCTCCTGAATGCACATGGCCGATTGTCCAGTCGGTATAGTGAGATAAAGAGTTAACCGTTTTGATCGCCATCATCGGGCCTTCAAAAGTAGCCATACCATAGAAAGACAGGGATACCACTAGAAACCGTAGGATCGGATCAGTGCGCAATTTATGCCAAGCGCCTGATAAGGTCATCATGCCGTTAATCATGCCACCCCAGCTAGGTGCTAACAGAATTAGTGACATAACCATGCCTAAGCTTTGTGCCCAGTCAGGTAGTGCGGTGTAGTGTAAGTGGTGAGGCCCAGCCCAAACATAAACGGCGACCAGTGCCCAAAAGTGAACGATCGACAGCCGGTAAGAGTAAACCGGGCGCTCAGCTTGTTTGGGAACAAAGTAGTACATCATTCCCAAGAAGCCGGCAGTTAAGAAAAAGCCCACTGCGTTGTGACCATACCACCACTGCACCATGGCATCAGTCGCGCCGGAATATACGGAGTAAGATTTCATTGCGGTCACAGGAATAGCGATGCTATTGACAATGTGCAATACCGCTACAGCGATAATGAAGGCCGAAAAAAACCAATTGGCTACATAAATATGCGGTGTTTTACGCTTCATGATAGTGCCGAAGAACAAGACGGCATAAGCAATCCATACTACCGCGATAAGAATATCAATCGGCCACTCTAGCTCCGCATACTCTTTACTGGTGGTGTAACCCAAGGGTAATGAGATGGCTGCGCAAACAATGACCAGTTGCCAGCCCCAGAATACAAATGCGGCTAGCTTGTCTGAAATAAGTGTTGCTTGGCAGGTGCGCTGTACAATATAAAGTGAGGTGCCAAAAAGTGCTGAGCCACCAAAGGCGAAAATCACCGCATTAGTGTGCAGCGGTCTTAGTCTACCGAAATGAGTCCACGGTAGGCCAAGATTTAGCTCGGGCCAGGTAAGCTGGGCGGCGAGAATAACGCCAACCAGCATTCCTACGATACCCCATACAACAGTCATAATTGAAAACTGGCGGACAACCTTATAATTGTATTTCGGATGTTCTAGCGTACTTGAAAGCGTGCCCATTGATACTATCCTGCGTTCTTTAAGTGGGTGGGGGGGTGTTACTGCTAACGTGGTCAAGCCTGACAATAATTACGTGTCTTTGGCTATTATGAGTGCTATTTTCTATTCTTTGCTGAAGCTTTGCTTTGATTTAAATCAACTATAATTAAAGGTAATTGTGCAAATGGTTTACTAATGAATCAAGTATACTAAGCATCATCAGTTGTTATTAAAAAACACTATTATTCATAAAGTAAGCAGGGTCAAAATGAGCGATGAATTATTACAAGTGCATCAGCAAATAGCTGATCTACAAGAAAAATTGGCATATCAAGAAGTTGGGCATGCAGTATTGGAAAAAGAATTAGTTGCTCAGCAGGCCGCTATTAATAAGCAAGATAGAATTATTGCTGAGCTGTTTGATAGAGTGAAAGAATTAAGATCTGAGACTGGAAGCCAAGGAGGAGGGCAGCAAATAGAGCCACCCCCACCACATTACTAAATTAGCTGTCTTCTACAACAACTGCATCGGCATATAACCCTTTTTCATTTTCTTCTAGGCTAAAGCTCACGCGCTGGCCAGGGGCAAGCTTGCGTCTGTTGCCGTCTAATGAACGCTGGTGAACAAATACATCGTCACCGTTATCACAGGTAATAAACCCAAAACCTTTATTAGGGTTAAACCATTTTACGCTGCCAGTCTGTTGGCCAGAACTACTTGAGCCAAAACTTATAGAAGAAACCAGGTCTAAAATGATGTCTGCTAACGGTGCAATAATTAAAGTAGCAGTAACTGCGCCGATAAATAGTGCGATAGTGAATAGGTCTTGCGGAAAAGCCCATACGGAGGCTGAGTCAGATAAAAAACCGGCTAATAACACGGCTGTAATTGAGCCTAAAAGCCATTGAATAAATGTTTGCATGAAAAAATCTCTAAATTTATGAAAATGTACCTAATTATCGCCGTAAAACAGCGCAATTAGCAGATAATTTTAGCACATATGTTGTAAAAAATGCGCTATTAGATGGTTTGTTAATCACCAATTCAGCTAGTAATGGTCTAATTTACTTCTTTATTTTATTTATCT
>TARA_B110000902_G_scaffold132933_1_pt1 | contig 12193 bp, 9 predicted proteins | sample TARA_B110000902 | Tara Oceans TARA_B110000902 (sample SAMEA4398009) | marine metagenome | biome: Polar Biome; feature: [SRF] surface water layer (ENVO:00010504); material: water (ENVO:00002006), including particulate matter (ENVO:01000060) such as... | depth 5 m | reverse complement strand
ACTGGTGCCCTGCTTGACATGATGCAAAACCATTTACTGCAACTACTCTGCCTTATAGCAATGGAGCCACCGTCAAGTTTAAATCCAGATGCTATTCGAAATGAGAAAGTAAAGGTCCTTCAATCACTTCGTCTTTTTGACAAAGAATCGATTAAAAAGAATGTGGTTCGCGGTCAATATACGAGAGGTGCAAATGGTGGACAGAAATTAAATTCGTATCTTGAAGATATTAAACAGTACAATTCTGAAACGGAAACTTTTGTTGCTATAAAAGCACATATTGATAATTGGCGGTGGAAAAACACTCCGATTTATTTAAGAACGGGAAAGCGCATGAAAAAACGCTATTCGGATATTGTAATTAACTTCAAGGAGCTTCCGCATAATATTTTTCCAGAATCAAAACACCCTCTTCAAAACAAGTTAATTATTCGCTTGCAACCTGAAGAGCGCATTGAATTGGTTCAATTAAGTAAAATTCCAGGACCAGGTGGATATCGTTTCAAACCGATCGCGCTCAAACTGGATTTTATAGATTCATTTCAAGACCGCATGCCTGGTGCATACGAACGCTTGATAATTGATGTAATTCGTGGCAATCAGACCTTGTTTATGCGTCATGATGAATTAGAAGCTGCATGGATATGGATTGAATCAATAACGAAGTATATGAAAAAAGAAACTCCGCTTTCATTGTATGAATCTGGGACTTGGGGACCTGGAGACGAAATTCTTGATGAAAACACAAAATGGCAAACAAAATAAAAATGAACATAAACGTATTCCAAAAAGAAGGTAAGCTAATTGATGCCGTTGTTGGTTCTCTAATTTCAGATTTAGAGCAATCTATACAATCATATGGAACAGCGAACTTACTTCTTTCGGGCGGAAGTACGCCAGGCCCGATTTATAAGGCTCTGGATCAAAAATGTGCATTTCTTAAGGATCTTAAAATCGGCTTAGTAGATGAACGCTTTGTGGCTCCCAATATTGAGTTTAGCAACGAGCGGTTAATCAAATCTTGTTTTACAAAGTTGCCAAGTGAACGCTACGAAATTGAAGGAATGGTTCACGATATCGAAGACGAGGTCAATAATATTGAACTTCTAAAAACAAAGTACCAGGATTTCATTGAAAGAACGGACGTTGTGATTCTAGGGATGGGACCTGACGGACACACGGCTTCTATTTTCCCGAATGATCTTCAATCCGACAAGGTACTGTCCAGCAATGAAAAGAGCGTTTTTAGCACCAAAGCCCCTAATCATCCTGAGCAGAGAATAACGTGTAGTCTTGACATGATTACAAATGCATCATCAATATACCTGATCATTTCAGGGGATGAAAAATTAAAGGTTCTTAAAAGCAATGACCTTTCGTTACCCATTCACGTTGTTCTCAAAAAGAGAAACGACATTAAAATCTATTTTCTAGCAAAATGATACATTCGAAAATAAAAGAAGTTACAGATAGAATTATTGAAAGAAGTAAGGCTTCTAGAGATTCTTATTTGGAAAATACACGTATTAATTTTGACAAAGTTCGCGGCAGAAACCACTTGAGTTGTGGAAATCTGGCCCATGCATTTGCAGGTTGCGCCCCCTCCGATAAATCAACCATTGCAGAAGGAATCGAGCCGAATATTGGAATTGTTACAGCATATAACGATATGCTTTCGGCACACAAGCCTTACGAGATGTATCCAAATGAAATACGTAAATACGCCAACGATTTTAACGCAACCGTTCAAGTTGCAGGCGGAACTCCGGCCATGTGTGATGGTGTTACACAGGGACAACCAGGAATGGACCTTTCACTTTTAAGCCGCGATGTTATCGCACTATCCTCTGCTATAGCCCTTTCTCACGATATGTTTGACGGAGTTATGAATATGGGGATTTGCGACAAAATTGTCCCTGGATTGCTGATTGGAAACTTGAGCTTTGGTCATTTGCACTCACTGTTCGTTCCGGCAGGACCGATGCCTACAGGTATTTCAAACGAGGAAAAAGCAAGAATTCGTCAGGAATTTGCGGAAGGAAAAATTGGAAGAAAAGAATTGCTAAAAGGTGAGTCTGACTCTTACCACTCTCCTGGAACTTGCACGTTCTACGGAACTGCGAACAGCAATCAAATGTTGATGGAAATCATGGGACTGCAATTGCCGGGTTCTAGTTTTGTTAATCCTGATACGGACATGCGAAGAGCTATGAATAAAGAGGCGGTTCGTATTCTCATTCAGAACATTAGAAATAAAGATTATGCTAGCACGATTGGTCAAATTGTAGATGAAAAATGTATAGTAAACGGCATCATTGGATTATTGGCTACAGGTGGTTCAACAAATCACACCCTGCACATAGTAGCAATGGCAAAGGCCTCTGGAATTATTATCAACTGGGATGATTTTTCTGATCTTTCAGAAGCCATACCCTCTATTGCACGTGTTTATCCCAATGGAGCAGCGGATATTAATCACTTCCATGCTTCGGGTGGAATGGCCTTTGTGATCAAAACATTACTGGATGGAAATCTTCTTCACGAAGACGTAAATACAATTGTTGGAAATGGATTGTACAAATACACGCTTGAACCAAAATTGAAAGACGGCACAATCCACTATGAAGAAGGTCCAACAGCATCTTTGAACGAATCGATTATTCGATCCGCTCAAGATCCATTTCAGAAGACAGGTGGTTTGAGAGTTTTGAAAGGAAATCTTGGTGTTTCAGTTATCAAAACCTCTTCTGTTGCTGAAGAACATAGAATTGTTGAAGCTGAAGCAATTGTTTTCGACGATCAAGACGATTTAATAACAGCATTTCAAGCAGGTGACCTAGATCGCGATTTTATCGCTGTCATTCCCTTTCAAGGTCCGAAACAAAAAGGTATGCCTGAATTGCATAAACTCACTCCTTCTTTGACAATTCTACAAAAGAAAGGATACAAGGTTGCGTTGGTTACAGACGGAAGAATGTCTGGTGCTTCTGGAAAAGTTCCCGCAGCAATTCATTTAAATCCCGAAGCGGCTCAGGGCGGGGTAATTGGTTTAATTCGGACTGGAGATCGATTGATTTTAGACGCCGAAAAAGGAACTTTGAATTGCTTGGAAGAAAATCTAGAAGCACGCCCAGCGCGGCATGTTGAGTACAACGACTTGTCACATGGAAGACAATTATTTAGAAATCTTCGTGCCCTTATTTCATCAAGTGAGGAAGGAGCAGGTATAATTTAAGACATTATGTTACAGAACAATATAGAGGCGCTTTTAAAAGCAAACCCACTGATTCCAGTTGTTACAATTGAGAGTTTGGATGAGGTAGATGTGGTTTATGAAAAGTTAAGCTCACAAGGAATCAATTGTGTAGAGATTACACTGCGAACAGAAATCGCATGGGAAGCAATTGCACTTTTTAAAGAAAAATACGGTCCCGCTTTTAAAGTTGGAGTTGGGACAATCATTTCTCCAAATGATATTCTCAAATGCGTAAAATTAAAGGTTGACTTTATGGTAAGCCCTGGACTCACCTCATCGATGATTCAACAATTTGATTTTAGCGGAATTCCTTTTCTCCCTGGCGTTTCAACACCAAGTGAAATCATCAGAGGAATTGACATGGGATGGCGTGTATTTAAATTCTTCCCTGCTGATTTATTCGGTGGAGCAAAAGCCCTAAAAGTATACGGCAACATTTTCAAAGACGTTTCCTTTTGCCCAACTGGAGGAATTAATAAAGACAATTATCAAGAATATTTGGATTTAAAGAATGTCATGGCTGTTGGTGGATCATGGTTAACAAGCGACTAAACCATGAGAAATAGCAAATTTGAAATGAAAAATGACGTGCTAATTCAATATCTGAACGAGCATCACTCTTGAAATGGATTGCCTTTATGTCTAATTTAAAACCCAACTCAATGCGCACAAGCAAATCTAGAATCGAAAGATTTGGACTAAAAAAATGGGACCGTCTATCATTGCGCGAACAAGTAAAATTATCTATTTGGAGAACAATGCTTCTTGAGCATCGCAACGCTGAAAATTACTATAAGGGCGAGGATTAAATGATTGTATTTCAGTTACAATTCTGAGAAACAGACTCTAATTTGTCTAAAAAAGCAGAATTTATTTAAATTCAAAGCTATAGTCATAAATAAAACATGCATATTTTTATATGTAAAACGCTGACTTTGAGAGTACTAGTATTATTCTACGCTATAATAATAGGTTTTGGTTCATCGTGTACGAATTGCGCCCCTTTTTCCGTCTAACAAAAAAACAAGATATGAATAAAGGTACAATCCAAGTTGATGTTATTTCTGATGTAGCCTGTCCTTGGTGCTATGTTGGAAAACGACGCTTAGAAGAAGCAGTCAAACAGTGGAAAGGCATTCCTGTCGAAGTTAAGTGGCACCCTTACCAATTAGATCCTACAATGCGGGAAGAAGGAATGGATCGAGACACCTATTTGACCAACAAATTTGGTAGCATTGATCGTGTTCAAGACATGACAGACCGATTGACCGAGACTGGGAAAACGGTTGGAATTGAATTTGATTTTGGTGACAATTGGCTCGCAGTTAACACAATGAAAATGCATCAGTTGTTGAATATTGCATGCGAAGAGGGATTCGGAATCGAAATGAAAGAACGTTTCTTGGTAGCTTATTTTGAGGAGACTCAACATTTAAATAAGCCTGAAGTTTTATATGCAATCGCTAAAGAATTTGGCTGGAATCAAGAAAAGGTAGATTCAATTATCAACGATAAGGAAATTGAAAAAGCTGTAATAAACGAGATTGCCCATTATCATCAGCGTGGTGTTTCAGGTGTTCCATTTTTCGTGATTAATGATGAGTTCGGAATTAGCGGTGCTCAACCAGTCGAGGCTTTTTTAGAAGCATTTCATTCTATTAGCCCGGTTCAAGAGGGAAAGTAGAAGTGTTGAATTATTAGATGTAAATAGTCAATAATTAATCAATTGCATCAGTTAAACCGTTTCTTTTAATGCAACAAATCCATGCTACCTAAGAACATTAACGTGTCCAATTACTTCCACCCTTTCATCCGATGTTAAGGTCTTGAAGTCAATTTTCCAAACATAACTTCCATCTTGAACGGGCTTTTTAGAAACATTGGAAACTCCGTCCCAGCCTTGTTCAGCATTGTGTGACTCCCAAATCAATTGACCCCACCTGTTGTAGATGTAAAAATTGAAGTCAAAAGGATCATAACCTCTAGTGAAAATTGCCTTAAACATTTGATTGAATTCGTCTCCATCTGGAGTAAAGGTATTGGGCAAGTAGAACAACAACTCCTCATTTACAACAAAAGAGAACCAGGCAGTATCTGTGCACCCTAAGACCGAATACGCAATCAATTGCACTTGATAAGTTGCAGATACCGCATCATAAGTATACGATGGGTTCACTGCTATTGATGTTCCTGCGCTGTCCCCAAAGTCCCAAACGTAATTCACAGCTCCTGTTGAGTTATTAATCAATAACACTTCCGGATTGAATACAGACACAGAGGAAGGCGTTGGCATAAATGCTGCCGTTGGGCCATCGTCAACATTAATGTAGTCAATATACGTTTCTGAAGTTACACAACCGTTGATTGATGCTGTTGTTAAGGTCACGTCGTACAATCCGCCATCTTGAAAGGTCGTTGTTACTGAATCGCATCCACTTAAAACCGTACCATTGCTTAATGACCAAAGACAATCTGACAACGTACCCGCCGTCGTATTTGTAAATGTAACGGTCAAAGGAGCACATCCCATAATAACATCTGCAGTGAACGAAACAATTGGTGAAGGCTCTACCGTTATCGTAATATCATCCGTGTTTAAACATCCATTTAAATCAGTCCCCGTCACAGTGTAATTTGAAGTACTCGATAGAGAAAACGGTTGCCCATCAATAACAGCTCCTGGAGTCCAAACATAACTTAAAGCACCCGATCCATTTAAAACAGCAGGTACTCCGTCGCAAATGGTAAAGTCATTCCCAGCCGATACAGTAGGCAGCGGGTTTACGACCACATTCAATTGATCTGTAACAACACAGCCATTTGCAGCATTTACTGTAAGTGTATATGTTGTAGTGCCTAAAACTGGGGTAAATACAACTCCATCAACTGCGCCATTGTCCCAATTGTAAACAGTTGCACCAGATCCAGAAAGAACTATTTGATCACCATCACAAACAGCTTGATCTGGGCCAGCATCTATTTGCGGAGTAGCAATTACTGTTATAGTTTCTACCGACGATGCGGGACAACTCCCTGACGTTGTATACTCTATTGAATAGGTTGTTCCTCCAACTCCACCTGTGATCGAGCCTGTCGAAGGGTTCACATTAGAGCCGTCGGCTGGATTAGGATTGTAAGCAAATGTTCCACCAAGGCTTCCAGTAATAGTGGCTACAGGTGAAGCAGAACCTTCACAGAAATCAATAGTTGTAAAAGACGCGTCTTCAGCCGCATTCACAATAACAGTTACTGTGACTTGACAATTATTATTATCCAGATAAGTGATGTCTGATGATCCAACCAACAGTCCCGTTACCAAACCACTATTATCCACTGTGGCAATTGTCGGATCATTAGAAACCCATGGATTGATAGCGTTTGCCGTTCCCGAACCTGTTAACGTTGTAGTCGATCCAACACAAGTTGTTAAGGTCCCAAGAACCAAAGGTGTCGGATGAACTGTAACGGGAATTATTAAATCCGTTCCTATGCATCCAGCAGAATTTGGCGTTACAGTATAATTGATGATTTGATCCGTTGCCGATAAGTTCGTCAAAACATCACTAATAAATGCTCCGGATTGAGGAACAGTAGATTCTCCGGTCACATTGGCGTTATTGGCCGCACTCCATTCAAAGGAAGTTCCTACAATAGTGCTAGAAAGCGCAATTGAAGTTGCTTCTACCGAACAAATTTCAACGGGTACCGGTGTGTAACTCGCAATTGGAAAAAGACACACACATGTTGGATTGACTGGGTTTGTCACCATATCTACATTGCAAACCCGCTGATTCTGATTCGCTCCACCGGATCCTGCAGTGAACCCCCAAGAAACATTGGTAGGGTCAACAAAATTAGTCCTAATATCTCCGTTGTATGCTGTAACTAACACACTATCAAAATAAACCGAGTACTCTAGATTGATGACATCCCAAATGATACAAATATCATGCGGCAATCCGTCTGTTACAGCCGCGTTACCTGGAAGTAAACAATCGGGTCCGGCAAGGGTTCCTCCTAGTGTTTGGTTTGCATCGACAAGAATTGTGGCATGATCACATGAAACGTCATTTATGGTTCCCAAGACTGGAATTGCGACATTCCAAAAATCAGCTGAGTTGTCCCAAATATCAAATTCTACAATCACAGATGGATCGACAACACAATCACCAGCAGGTAAACATCCCGTTAAATTTCCATAAGAATAGCCAATCCCGCCTCCTTCGGCACCTAAAACATTTGGAATACCTTCGGTTTGAAGCACAAACGCAATACCATCGCCTGAATTGAAGACGTCAAAATTAGCTTCGAAATAGACTTTGAAAGATTCGTTTAAATTAATAGGATCGCAAATCCACATCGCTCCGGCGTCAAATGTACTTTGAGTCAGAGATGCACAACTGCCAATCCCAACTGCAGTGCCCTTAAGTTTATAGCCATTTGCCGTGCAATTCCCTGGGCCACCTCCAGCGTTAGCAAGTGCAACACCATCTACCACAACGTTCTGACCGAAGCCATAGAACGTTAAAAGAACGACCATTAAAAGTGCCGGAAACCTTGATGTTACCATAAGTTAGAGTGTTTAAGTTGAAAGTTAAAAAAAATAAAATAATTATTGTACTTTTTACTATAACTATTTTGAAGTGAAGAGTAGCAATATTATGGACCTATTAAATTGCTAATATCGTACTCTAATAAAAGAGACCTAGCCAAATTGGCTCGTTGTATCAGCTAGCCAGACCAATAGTTTCTTGCTTAAACCCCTTCCTCTACATTCGTTTTTCAACTTTCTAATAATAGTTGTTTGTTCTTACCTAACTTAAGGCGATGTAAAATTATCGCAATAGGTCCAAAAGATGACACCGTAAATTTCAGATACACTGATTATAGTATTTTTAGCGTTACATCATCAAACTTTAAAACCTATGAACAAATTACTAGCTATCATATTATTTATTTTCACAATTAATGTGTCTAACTCTCAAAATACAGTAACGAATCCAAGCTTTGAAAATTATTCAAATTCCTTTTGTGGAATCCAATCACCTGGAGACTTTAATCAAATAATGATTGACTGGATTAGTCCAACTGCCGCTGCACCTCAAGTGTTTTTTACAACAATTGAAGACACTTGTTACAACTTTCAACCCTTAAGCCAATACATTGGTCCATTGGGTTTAAAAGGCAACCAAACACCGCGTACTGGCGATGTAATGGTTGGTCTTTGGTCGTATACAATATCTGGACTCAACCAACGGCACTACGTGCAAAACGCGTTAACAAGTCCGATGGTAGTTGGCAATACTTATATCGTTGAATTTTATGTTTCCTTGGCGGATTTCATGGAATTGGCCATTGACAAAATAGGTGCGCACCTTTCTGTAAACCAAATATCTTCCGGTACGGATACTCCATTGATTTATGCGCCTCAGGTCGAATCAAGTGCATTTATTGATGATGCTACAAATTGGGTCTTAGTATCAGACACAATCATAGCCCAAGAAGCTTATTCTTACATCACTATCGGTAATTTTAACGATGACAATTCAACAAATACAATGGTAAACCCATCCGGTTCTGGGGCACCAGGAACTTACGGGGCACTTTATTTTATTGATGATATTAGAGTTGAAGAGATTGACGTTGCTGAATTAGTCAAAATTGAAGATGATCGGTTTCAAATTTACCCAACTAACGTCACGGATGAGTTGAATTTAAAAATCAAAAATGATTCTTGGGTTGAAATTCATAATTCATTTGGTCAGCTCGTTTTTTCTGAGAAATTCGAGAATGGTCAACGAAAAATAGATGTATCTGGCTTTTCAAAAGGCACCTATATTGTTTCCGCTAAAAGCAAATACGGGACAATTTCGCGTAAGATTATTAAATAATCGCGCGTTAAACTCTAACTTACCAAAATGGCTAAATACGACGATGTATCTTGGCACTTTGACGGTGCTAAATTCCCTAAGGGCGAACCTATAGAACTTGGAGCAACCCATATTGGTATGTTCTTTAAATGGTGCGCAATTAACAATTTAATTTCAGAAGAACACACCCAACGCAATTCAGAAGAATTGAAGCAAGTGCGCACTGGTCAACTATCGGGAAGGGATTTCGTTATGGACTTTTGCGACGGCGTACTTGGAAGTGATGACCTCACCGAAACTGGAAATAGATTTGCGGAAGATTATTACAACGACAACACGGACTTCGGAAAGAAATGTGCTGAGTATTCAGGTGATTATTGCCGCGCGATTGACCAAGGACGGGAACACGGTGAAATTTACGAATTCGAAGATAATCCATTCAATTTCGATGCCGTTCAGAGTATTGTAGACGACCGTTTTAATGAGTGGAAGGTTTATGACGTGGTTAGAGATTTAAAGCAATTCATCGAGAACGAAAATCTTGAGGACGCTGATAACCAATACGCGCTGGGTCAGTTTTATACAATTGGTTACCCGACTAGCGCACATAAAAAAACGGCTTATGGATGGTTTCAAAAAAGTGCAGATCAAGGCCATAAAGAAGCTGAATACCGTGTTGGTCTTTGTCATTTTAAAAGTCAAGGCGCGAAATTTGATCAAGATCTAGGATGCGATTGGTTTCTTAAAAGTGCTGAACAAGGAGTGGCAATAGCTTGCTTTTACTTAGGGCAGGCTTATCATTACGGAGACGGAAAAGAAGTGGACAAAATTGAGGCTGCAGCCTGGTACTCCAAAGCGCTGGCAGGGGGCGTTATTGGCGCTAAAGATCAATTGGAATATATTAATGGCAAGGCTTAGACTTGAACATTTGAAACAATAATCTGTACAGAAGAGAAATTGATCCATTATGAACAGTATCCTTTTGACGTCCCTATTAATAGCTTCATTCGTATGAACGACTACTGAAAATTCAATTGACCGCATAGAAGAAATCAAGATTCATGTTATCAACAAAGCCCCAGTTGAATGGGTTTACATTCCAATTTTTAAAATCCATAGAGAATTAGCGCCATTGGATTACTTGGATGGGCGTTCTGAAGAAAGTTCAGTTCCATGGGATGCCATTTTAATTGTGGTCACTGCTTTAGTCATTGTTGGAGTTGTTTTGTGCCAGATAGAAGAGCGGAGAAGAGAAGTTGATGAAAGAAGTTATTGAAAATAATTTCCGACTGAAATAACACTCAATAAAACAATTAAGCTTAAAAGCACAACTCAGAGTGGGCTTTTAGCTGCCCATCTTCAATTTAACGACAACTGATACTTGCGAAAATTAAAATTAAAATTTGTTTACAAGGTCTATTCGACATACATTCGACAGTAATCGGTTATTAACCGAATAAGCATCTTTTCTGAAGGATTTTTGTTGCATGAATAGTACGAAAAAGAACATTGCATTGAAACATCTTCTAATAGATGGTAAGAAGCAAATCGGTCTCAAGTTTTATCCTGACAAAGTTATTCAAGCTTTAATAAAGGAACTGCCAAGTGCAGCTTGGAGTAATAAATTTGGAATGGTTTATACTGCAAACACTTCCGAAAATTTTAATTTAATTTTTTCACTTTTTAAAGGAGTTGCATGGATAAACCTTTCCTCATTCTCAACAAAAAGAAATCTAACTAATAAGAATCAACTAATAACTGTTGATTCATATAGAAATAGAAAATTAGCTTTGGGTTTTAAACCTTGTCCGGAAGCATTTCTTCAAAAACTTGAGTTGAAACGATATTCTATGAATACTGCTCGTACATATATTGCAATGTTCGAGCGTTTTATAAATGCTCACAATGAATCTGATTTGCTTTCTATCAATGAAGAGCAAATTCGTCTCTATTTACAGGGGATGGTTCAAGAGAAACGTTCTGATTCTTACATTAATCAAATGATAAATAGTATTAAGTTTTTCTATGAGGTTGTAATGGAAATGCCAAATCGATTTTATTCAATTGAGAGACCGCGTAAAAAAGAGAGCTTGCCTAAAGTAATTAGTACTGAGGAAGTTCAATCGATAATAAAAAACACGAATAACATTAAACATAAGTGCATCGTAAGTTTGCTGTATTCTGCAGGATTGAGAAGAGGAGAGCTATTAAATTTAAAAATTGAAGATATAGACAGTAAACGTATGGTGATTAACGTGAAGAATGGTAAAGGTGGGAAAGATAGAATCACGATCTTAAGTCCTAGTGTTTTAGAAGAATTACGTTTTTACTATAAAGTATGGAAACCAAAAATATATTTATTTGAAGGTGAAAAGGGGGCGAAATATAGTGGAACTAGTGTTTTAAGAATAATTCAAAAGGCAGCAATAAAAGCTGGATTAAAGAAAAGAATATCTCCACATGTTTTACGGCATAGTTTTGCAACTCATTTATTGGAATCTGGAACTGATTTACGATACATTCAAGTATTGTTAGGGCATAGCAGTACAAAAACAACGGAAATATACACCCAGGTTGCCACAAATAATATAAGAAGCATTATAAGTCCAATAGATTCTTTAAATTTGAGTTGAACCCATAGTGTGGATAAAGTGCACTAGTGCACTTTATCCACTTGTTAGGCACAATAACAAATTCATATTGAAATACAAAAGACATAACATTGAAGAAATGCATTCCTTCGCTACAGCAAAAGGGGGGAAATGTCTTTCAAAGGAATATATAAATATTAAAACACATTTGAATTGGCAGTGCTCAGCAGATCATACATGGTCCGCCAGTGCTGACAATATTTTGCGGGGTAAATGGTGTCCAAGTTGCGCAGGGCATCAAAAACTTGATATTCAAAAACTAAAAGAACACGCCCAAGAAAAAGGCGGCACCCTAATTACCGAAACATACAAAAACATTGACACTCCAATTGAATGGCAATGTAAAGTCGGACATCGTTGGTTCGCATCTGCCAACAATGTTTTAAAAAGTAAGGGGACATGGTGCCCTGAATGTG
>TARA_B110000902_G_scaffold6021_1_pt1 | contig 12244 bp, 6 predicted proteins | sample TARA_B110000902 | Tara Oceans TARA_B110000902 (sample SAMEA4398009) | marine metagenome | biome: Polar Biome; feature: [SRF] surface water layer (ENVO:00010504); material: water (ENVO:00002006), including particulate matter (ENVO:01000060) such as... | depth 5 m | reverse complement strand
CCATTATTTAAATACGAAACAGCAATATTGTTATACGCTCTCCAGTCGTTATGTAAACTAATAACAGAATTTAAAATATTCAAACTATAAGAAGAGTTCTCTTCTAAAGTAGCAGAGTACAACAATTCTTCCACAGATAATTCTGAAGGGTTTGTTGTTGAAAGTAATACAATTTCTTCTCTTGTTCTTTTTGGCTCGTAAGAATTTATTGTTATTTCTGATTTTCTTAAGTATTGTAAAACATCTCCTTCTAAAGCATCATACACCTGAGACATATCTTCTAACAACTCTCCTCTTTCCTTCAATGTTTTTTCTTTATTTCTGTTTGACAAACTTAAAATAGTACTCTTTTCAGCAATTACAGAATTCTGAACTAATTCATTAAATCCATCCCAATCTGCACCAGCAGAAGAGATAGTATATTTCGAATCATCAGAAGAACCATCTGCTTTCCATCTTTTTAATAAAGATTTAGTGTAATTAAGAGTAATGTTGTTTCTGTCATCAGAAAGCTCTGTATTTACTTTTTCTGTGCCTTCAGGTGAGGCAGAAGATTTAACAACAAAAGACTCCGTTTTATAACCTGATTTTATAAATTCTTGTAATTTCTTCACATCAGCATCACTCTTTTCAGTAGTACGGATATTACTTTTATTTACTAAGAAATAGATAGTAGCTGTTTCTGATAAAATTGTTTCTTCTTCATAACCATGATTCGCAATTGCCACAATTTCATCATTAGCAACTCTCTGTGAAGTAGAGATAACTCCACTAGCAATAGTTACAGGTCCTAAAACCTTACTATCATCTTCCATACTAGCAACTGCTCTTAATTCCAAAGTAGAATTATTCATATCTTGCTTATACACAATTCTATCTGAGTAAGTAAAATCACCACCCGATTCAAAGAAGATAGTAGTTTCACCACCAGTAGCTTGCTCCCCTTGTAGAATAACTGATTTTAATTTTGATTCTACCCCATTATTATCAATTATAACAGGAGTGATTTCTACTATAGCTTTTTTAGCAAAGTATTTTTCCGGAAAATTTCCAGTTAACTCAACCGTTACTTCTCCTCCATGAACCTCTAATACTTTTGGTGTTTGCTCATAGATAACTTTATCATAATCAGAAGACATCTTTTCAAGTCCACATCCAAAAAATGACATTATAATCGAAGCGGATAAAAATATTTTAATATTATTCATTTTATTAATTTTATTAATTCATGCAAATATATAATTAATGATATTAAAAATAAGAAACTGTAACTTAATATTTATTAGGATATTAACATATTTATTAATACAAAAAAAAAGTTAACTTTGCATAATTATTTAAAAAAAATGACCAGAAATTTATTATTATTATTCAATCTTTTATTATTTGTTAATTTTACATATTCTCAAGACACATTAAAGGATAATAAGAGTCACTTTGTGATTGAAATAGAAGAACAAGAAAACAAAAAAACTAAACTTTTACAAGACGGACAATTATCTTCATTTTTTGCTAATACTAACCTAAATATATTATTTGGTGCAACTCAATTCTTTGGAGATATAAAACAATGGGACAATATTCCCGCCTTCGACAAAAACCAAAACTTTTTTGAAATAAAACCATCTGTTGAAATTTCGTTAAATAAAAAAATAAATCAACTTTTCTCGATACAAACCTCAGTTATTATTGGGTCTTTTGCGGGTATAAAAAGAGTGAAAATAGGTTCTGATTATGAAACCCATGACCCATATTTCTTCTACCAAGGTCAGGGAGAATATTTTCAGACAGATTATAAAGAATTAGATCTACAATTTCTATTAGATTTATCAAACGCTTCTTCCTTTTTCTCTTCTAGTAAAAACAAGAATTTAACTATCTATTTAAAGGGAGGGTTAGGAATTAATGTATTTAATTCTGTAAACAGAAATTTAGTATCAGGAGAATATATATATAGCTATGGATATGAAGATGAAAATCAATTTGGAGGAAATATTAAGAAAAGTATTATGCAATCTCCATCTGAAATAGTTTACATTATTGGATTAAATACAAGATATGAACTAAACAACAAACTATCTATATTATTAGATGCTACAAAGAGAAAAGTAAATTCAGATTTCTGGGATACGCATGATAATAAATCTAAAGAAGATAATTTCAATTTTTATTCTCTTGGATTATCATATAGAATAGGGGGGGAAATAAAAGAAAAAGATTGGAGAACTCCCTTGGAGTCTTTAGAGAGAGAATCACAAGCATCAAAAGCAAATATTGAATGGTTATCTGAAGATTCTGATAATGATGGAGTATCGGATGCTTTTGACAAAGAATTAAATACACCAATGGGGGTTTCTGTTGATGGATCTGGAGTTTCTTTAGATGTAGACATGGATAATATCCCAGATTATTTAGATTCCGATCCATTTTCCAGTAGAGGAGCAATAGTAGACGAGAACGGAGTAGAGTTTGACTCTGATAATGATGGAATTTCAGACAGTAAAGATTTAGAAAGTAATACCAAAATAGGATCAATTGTAAATCAATATGGAATTACAGTATCTATTGGTACCTCTACATCAAATACAGAAAGCTACTTACCATCTATCTATTTCACAAGCGGAAGTTACTTTATCAACTCCTCTAATTTAAGAAGAATGGCAACTATTGCTATGATGATGAATAACAATCCTGAAATAAGATTAAATGTAATTGGAAATACGGACAAAAACGGAACAACAAATAGCAATCAAAATCTGGCCCTAAAAAGATCTCAAGAGGTAATAAACTATTTATCAGAAAATTTTGGAATTGAAAAAAAAAGATTTGAAAGCAGTAGTAATGGAGAAGAAAATAATCTTGCTACAGAAATAACTTCTCTAGAATTCCCAAACAACAATACATTATCAGAAATCAATAGAAGAGTTGATTTTCAAATTATTGATTAACTTTATAAAATAAGTCCCACAATACCACCCCAACACTAACTGATATATTTAAGGAATGTTTAGTTCCGATTTGAGGTATTTCTATACAAACATCACATAAATCAACAACAGACTGTTGTACCCCATTTACTTCATTACCAAACACAACCACTAAAGGTTTTTCTGTTGATTTAAAATCATTTAGCATTACTGAATTAGATACTTGTTCTATAGCACAAACTAAATAACCTTCCTTCCTTAACTTCAATATTACCTCTTCTGTTTTCTCCGAATGCTCCCATTCCACAGAGTTAGTAGATCCTAATGCCGATTTACGAATTTCTTTATTAGGAGGAGTAGAGGTAATGCCACACAAATAAATTTTCTCAATACGAAATGCATCTGAAGTACGAAATGCAGAACCTACATTTAAAGCGGACCTTACATTATCAAGAACTACAATAATTGGAGTTTTTTTTGAATTTTTAAAGTTATCAACACTTATTCTTTCTAATTCGCTATTTTTTAACTTACGCATATATTATATTTGTAATCGCAAAATTACAACAATTAAATTGGCAAAAAAGAAAAATAAAGAAAGAAAGGAAACTCCATTAATGACACAGTTTAATGGAATAAAAGCGAAACACCCAGATGCGCTTTTACTTTTCCGGGTAGGAGATTTCTACGAAACATTCGGAGCAGATGCCATTAAAGCATCAAAAATATTAGGGATAACACTCACTAGCCGAGCAAATGGATCGTCAAAAATTGAACTGGCCGGATTTCCACATCACTCTATTGACACTTATTTACCAAGATTAGTTAGAGCGGGACAAAGAGTTGCTATTTGCGATCAGTTAGAAGACCCTAAAGCAACAAAAAATATTGTAAAAAGAGGAGTAACAGAATTAGTAACTCCTGGAGTATCTTACAGAGACACGATAAGCGATCAGAATAGTAATAACTTTTTAGCAGCCGTTTTTTTCGGAGAAAATAATATAGGTGTTTCTTTTTTAGACAATTCAACCGGAGAATTCCTAGTTACAGAAGGAAAAGTAGATTACATTGACAAACTTCTACAATCTTTTTCTCCATCTGAAATTATTTTTGAAAAGAGTAAGAGAAGAGAATTTGAAGATAAATTTGGAGATGGTTTCTTCACTCAAATGATTGATGATTGGGTATTTACTGAAGATTATAGTGAAGAATTATTATTGAATCAATTTAGCACTAAATCTTTAAAAGGATTTGGAATAGAGAAACTAGAGGCTGGAACTATTTCTGCAGGTGCGGTTTTACATTACTTAAAAGAAACCCATCATCATTTAACAAAACATATTTCAACTATAAGCAGAATAGAACAAGAAAAATATGTTTGGATGGATAGGTTTACCATACGAAACCTAGAATTATTTTATTCCTCTAATGAAAATGCAAAAACACTAATTGATATTTTAGATTTTACACTTTCTGCAATGGGAAGTAGAATGATAAAAAGATGGGTAGCATTACCACTAAAAGAAAAAAAACAAATAGATAGAAGGTTAGAAATTGTTCAATTCATACTGAATAATAAAGATTTTAAAGATGTTTTAGAAGAACACATAAAGAGTATTGGAGATTTAGAACGACTTATTTCAAAAGTATCTACATCTAGAGTTTCTCCTAGAGAATGTAATCAGTTAAAAATTGCTTTACACAGCATACATCCTATAAAAGAATCTTGTGAAAACAGCAATAATAACAATATAAAAATAATTGGAGAACAGTTAAATGCATGTAAAACTATATCTGAAAGAATAGAAAATACTATTACAGATAATCCTCCAGCATTAGTGAATAAGGGTAATATAATAAAAAAAGGAGTAAATACTGAATTAGATGAGTTAAGACAACTATCTAAATCTGGAAAAGATTATTTACAACAAATACTCGAAAGAGAAACAGAAAGAACAGGAATACCATCTTTAAAAATATCTTTCAATAATGTTTTCGGATACTATTTGGAAGTTAGAAACATACACAAAGAAAAGGTACCTGAAGAATGGATTAGAAAACAAACCTTAGTTAGTGCGGAAAGGTATATAACTGAAGAACTAAAGGAATATGAAAGTAAAATACTTTCTTCAGAAGGGAAAATATTAGAATTAGAAACAAGACTATACCAAGATTTAGTGAATAGCTTGTCGGAATATGTAGTAGCAATACAAACCAATTCTCAACTTATTTCACAATTAGATTGTTTTTATTCTTTCGCTACTATTGCAAAAAACAATAAGTACCACAAGGCTACTATTTCAGAAAATACTAATATTCTGATAAAAAAAGGGAGACATCCGGTGATTGAACAACAATTAAAATCAGGGGAAAGCTACATACCTAATGATGTTCAATTAGACAGGGAGAATCAGCAAATAATGATGATTACAGGACCTAATATGTCTGGAAAATCAGCACTATTAAGACAAACAGCATTAATTGTACTAATGGCACAAATAGGAAGTTTTGTTCCAGCAGAAGCTGCTGAAATTGGAATTGTAGATAAAATTTTTACTCGAGTAGGAGCTTCCGACAATATATCTATGGGAGAATCTACTTTTATGGTAGAGATGAATGAAACAGCAAGTATTCTTAATAATTTATCAGAAAGAAGTTTAATACTATTAGATGAAATTGGAAGGGGTACTTCTACCTATGATGGAGTTTCTATAGCATGGGCAATTGCTGAATATTTACACGAACACAATTGCAAAGCAAAAACCTTATTCGCTACGCATTATCATGAGTTAAATGATATGACAGGACAATTTAACAGAATAAAAAACTTTAATGTATCAGTAAAAGAGATCGGAAAAAAAATTATATTTATCCGTACCTTAAAGGAAGGAGGATCAGAACATAGCTTTGGTATACATGTAGCTAAAATGGCAGGAATGCCAAAACAGATTATTAAAAAGAGTGAACAGATACTAAAAAAGTTAGAGAATAGTAGGACAAAAGAAGATAATAAGAACACTATTAGCAATAAAAATGAGATGCAATTGAGTTTTTTTCAATTAGACGACCCTACTTTAATACAGATAAGAGATGAGATAACTGATATAGATATCAACACTTTAACACCAGTAGAAGCTCTCATGAAACTAAATGAAATAAAAAAACTAATAGGAAAATAAAAAAAAAGTTGGCAGAAACGAATATTTAATTAAATTTGCCGACCTAATGCGAGTGTAGCTCAGGGGTAGAGCATCACCTTGCCAAGGTGAGGGTCGTGGGTCCGAATCCCATCACTCGCTCTTAGTTTTTAAAACACACATCCGCCCGGGTGGTGGAATTGGTAGACACGTTGGACTTAAAATCCAATGAACGTAAGTTCGTACGGGTTCAAGTCCCGTCCCGGGTACATAACGGGAGATTATCTAAAGATAGTCTCTCGTTTTTGTTTCTGATAATCTATTTTTCATATAGCTTTTTTATATTTTATAGATGGAGTGATATATCTGATTCTGTATAATTATTTTATCTTGTCATATGTTTACGTTATATAGTATACTTGATTCTTTACGTTTTTTAATGATGTCAATGACAGTAATTCTCTGGACCATTATTGTTTGGGGTTCTATTTTATATGTTGTATCTTTTGGCGTTGCTTTATTTATTGGGAAACATGAAGAGTTTAATGAGCTAGAATCAAAAATGAGAAAAAGAATCTTTCCTCACTATGATATTAAGTATAAATACTTGTTAGATAAATATAAGCACTTTGAAGGGAAGAGGGTTATAGTTAGAAAGAATAATACTGTTGAACTATTGGATAAATTAGACGAATTAAAGATTACAAAATCTTGGACTGGGGCCAGCAAAATAGAAGATAATAGAGTGCTTTATATCAAAGAAGTTGTTGTAAGGAAAACTAATCAGTGGACTCCATTTCTAAAGAAATGGAAGGTAATCCTCTCGCTTGGGAGAACAATGAAAATTAAATTAGAAGATTCGGAGGTAATTGATTATGTTGTTATATTAGATAAAGAACTAGAAAAAACATTAATTAAGGAAAATTTATTACCTGCTAAATAATCCTTTAGAAACAGACTTGTTGGTTTAAAATTTTATTTTCTATCATTTTAAAAATTTTAATATCGATAATTCTTTAGCTTTTGCCTCTACCATTACATCAACATTGTTACCATATAAGTTAGGTAAGTTATTAATGTAATCTGAATGAGCCTGCTCTTTTATTTTATCATTGCATTCATGTAATCTTTTTGATTCGGAATAATGAACCATTGGAGTAATATCTTTAGACCATGTTGAAATTGCTAATTCTAATGCTTCTTTTTCGGATAATCCACCTGTATTAAATTTGTGGTGGTGATAATCAAATACAATAGGAATTCCAATACGTTCATGTATGTACATTAAATCTTTTACAGAGTACATTGATGCTTTATCATCATTCTCTACCGTTAATCGTGATTGCACAGATTTAGATAATCTATAGAAGTTCTTACAGAATCTATCCATAGCAGATATTTTATCTCCATAAACACCATTACAATGAATATTTATTTTATTATACGGACTTCTACTCAATCCCATCATATCAAACACTTTAGCATGTAACTCTAAATCTATAATTGTATTATCAACAACATGTTCTCTCGGTGAAACTAACACATTAAATGGTCCAGGATGAGATGTAATACGAATATTATTTTTATTTACAAATCTACCACATGATTGTAATAAAGATTCGATGCGTTTATAGTATGGTGAATTTATAATCCCATATTCAGATGCCCATGGAAATATATCTGAAGATATTCTAAAACATTTTATATTATGTTCACTATTCCATTTAAGTATTTTAAATAAATCTCTAGCATTTAACAAACTAAGTTCTCCAGCATATTCAACTCCCCTTTCTTCAAAGGTTCGTTTAATCATACCACGATTTGTTGTTATCTTTGGTTTCTGTGAACCTAATGTAGAATTGATACAAGCGTAACCTAAATTCATATTTTAATCATTTTTAGTTTTCTTTTCTCGTAATCTAAAATCAATAAATAATACATAAATACACCAAAACCATACAATACAGCAGTAATGTAAAATATATAAGCATAAGGCAACCCTTCAGATTTTAAGAATCTGAATATTTGTGAACTAAAAAACCAACTTCCACTCCAAATTGCAGCCATAATAGCACTTAGCATTTCTTGATTTTTCTTTCCAACATAATTCATAGTAAGTTCAGAAGTCATAGGTGCTGCCATATTCATTAAAGGGGTACGAATCCAAAAACACAAAACCGCTAAAGGAAATGCCCACCAATAATTTACAAGAAATTCTGTTGTGGCTAAAGCAACCAAGGCTAATACAGCTATGGTTTGTGTATAAGTTATTCCTTTTTTAAATCCTAACTTATTTTTAATATTTGGAACCATCAAAGCCAAAACCGCTACAAGCACACTAGAAAATCCACCAATAATAGCAAAACCTGAAGATTCAATTTGAAAGTTATGAAAAAAGAATAAATTAATAAAGGGAATTGTTAAACCTGCCCCTATAGCAATGATGATTGTCGGTATAATAGCCTTCAATAATAAATACCAATCATATGATTTCCATTGCAATCCTTTTTTGATAGGTATAACTAAATCTACTTTTATTTTCAACAAATAATAGATACCAAAAAAACCTAGAAAAGAAATAAATAATAAAATTATTCCTTCATCCATCTCTTTCATGAATTGTGCAAATCCGAAAATAATGATTCCGCTTAAAATAGTGCCAAAACTATGAGTAGCATAATTTAATGATATAGCATGAGACTGATTTTCAATAGTAGTATTTCTCATTATATAAGGCAATGAACTAACTTGGAATAAAGTAAAAACCACACCCCATAAAATAAATAAAAAAGGTAAATAATGAAAAAAAGAATTTTGAACTGCTAATACTAAGGATATAGCTACTAAAGGTACACCTAAACTTCCTAAGATAAAGAAAGGTTTTAGTGGTTTCCCTTTAATATAAAATCCTAAGGGGAAAGCTAACAACATAACTGCAAGAAAACGGTAGGAAATAAAATTAGCTATTTCAGGATCAGAAAATCCCTGCTTTGATAAATAGATATTTAAAATCAAAAAGAAAGATGCTCCAATCAATTGTACAAAAAACTCTGCCTTTATCATCAAAAGGATATGTTTTTCTAGACTTAAATACGATTTAATAATTTTTTTCAGTTTATCGTATGATAAAAATATTTCCAAAATCTTGGTGTTTCCATCCTTCAAAATCTTTATAGACTATTTCATAAACATAAGTACCAATTAGCAAGGGAGTTCCTGTTTCTTGGTAATTTCCGTCCCAACCATTGTTACAATCCAAATCGTGAATGTTGCTTGTAGAATATACTACATTAGAAAATCTATCGTAAATAATAAAACTAAAAGTTTCCCCTCTAATACCGTTATACGAGATACAGAACTTATCATTTATTTGATCGTTATCAGGAGTAAAGGAGTTGGGAATGTAAATCCAATATTCATCTTTTATTATAATATTTCTGAAAGTAGTGTCCTTACAATTATTATCATCTGTAATAATTAGAGATACAGTATGTAAATTTGCTATTGAAGCATAAGTATGAATCGGTCTTTCTGTATAATCATATACAGAATTATCTCCAAAATCCCACTGCCATGATACAATAAATCCTTCTGAATCATCTATAAATTCAGTTGTAGCATCTAATATATTTAAAGTATCAGTATCTGTAAGGTGGAAGTTTGCAATTGGAGAAGAAAATACAGTAACTAATGCTTGACCAACAATACCTCCTACCTCATTTACATCCGAAAAGCTAACTAAGTCATATATTCCTGCATTATCTGTTTCTATAATATACGGATTTAATGTTGTAACAATTGCATCCTGAATAGTTCCATTGTACTTATACACAAAGGTATAAGGTGATACTCCACTAAAACTAACCTTTACCTCAGCAGTATTCACATCATTATCACAAATACTATCATTACCACTCATAAAAGCTTCAATAGTAGGTAATTCATAAATATGTAAAACTACTGTATCATGATAATTTACATAAAACGAATCTGTAACATTTGTGTTTAATGGCATCATAATTACGGAATCTGTTTCCCAATAACTAAATCCAAAAAGAGGATCTATTTGAGGAACAACATTCACTGTATCTCCAATAGTGTAATTTATCGAACTAGGAAATATATTCATATTTACTCCATTCACATCAATAGAAGTAGTAGTTCCTGCAGGCTCTACTTTATATACAATATCTCTTGTTGGTGTTGGAGGTATAAATACTGCTCGAACAGTCACATCTCCTAATAATTCTATAGATAAAGTATCTGCAAAAGGATCGAAAACATAAGTTCCTGCAGGTACAATTTCCCAATACTGAAATGTACCACTTTTTACTTCAAAAGGTAGATCTACACCCCCAAATCTACTATAATTTTGAGGAGTATTTATTTCATTAATAATTAGATTATCACTCATTTCAACCTCTCCAATTCCAATAATTTCTACAGTTACATTAAATGGACCAGAAAGATCAGGATAACAAGGTAAGAAACCATTATTCATAGTACTACATCTAGCTAAAATAAAATCCCTCATATCCTGAACATTGGATTGCCATGTAGCATAATTCCCTCCCCATGTGGCAATTTGTCGTGGCATCTCAGGCTCAATAACCGCTATCATACTATCTAGTACATCTATCATATTAGCACAAGATAAATCGGTAGTTGCTAAATCTTGCCACCTGTTTACATATTCATCAAAAAAATCATTATTTGTAAGCATTTCATTCCAAATAGGAACATGTCCTTGGCCTCCTGTATTACCCAAACTACTAGGATCACAAGGGTCTGCGTTTACTCCAGTACTTGGTATTCCTGTATAATTTGTTCCATGACCAAATGTATTGTCCATATCCCATAAAGTATATCTCCATTTTTTCTTATCACCCGTTGGATCCATTCCCCTCCACCATGAAGTATTCCAATTTAACCAATCAGCACATACAACATATGAATTTAATAAAAAGTAATCAATTAAACTTCCTGTATTAAACTCTGATTTTGCGGTATTATAATTAGCTTGAATATTCATAGGGTTTGCTGCAACAAAAGCAACAAAGGCATCCCAATCTGGTTGTGCGTTCGGAGCTCCATATTCCGTCCAAGTTCCTCCCCAAGTCTTAAGATATTGTAAGTTGTTCTTATCTTGATCATAATAATAATCTGTAAAATCATGATCATCTACCTTTTCTCTCATCTCATACACCCCCCAATAGTTTCCATTCATATATAAAATACAAGAAGATGTACTCCTTTCATCTAAACGTAGATCAGATAATTGAGACAAATGATTTACATAAGCATCTCTGATATGAGCACCATCAGAGGAAGGATAATTATCATTTGCAGCCGCTTTAACAATTAATCTCTGAAATTTATCTCTACTTTTAGTTGTAAATACCTTGTCTTGTAAAGCGTAATTATAACCAAATTGATCTCTCATTACATAATCAAAACCTCTCTGATTATACGCCCAAGAATCGTTACCATGCTTATCATATTCCCCCATTCCTTTATCTAAAAGAACTCCATTTTTATTGAACCATTCAATTGTACCTTCTGGTTCTAAACTTGCATTTCCATTCAGTAAATCTCCTACCCTATTTCCAGAAATAGAAAGAATAGGTATAGTATGTGTATCATCTACAAAATAAGTATTGTACTCTATAAATGAAGGAGGAATATTTGCAGTAGAACTATAAGCAACCGCCTTTAAAACCGTAGTTTGAGTAAAGGTAATTGGAACCGTGTATTGTGCAGATGTATTATCTGGTTTACTACCGTCAGTAGTATAATAAATAGTAATATTCGGATCTGGAGTAGTAATAATAACTTGTGCAGATGTTGTATAATAGCCTGAAGGGATAGAGAAAATTGGGGTAGATGCATACTCTTGTAAAGCAGCAGCATTTGCAGTATTTGGTGTAGGATTTGTAAATACTGACCAAATGGCACTTCCGTTCACTTCTCTTCCTCTAGAATGAGTTTTTAAATTAGACCTAACAGAAACTGAATCTAAAAGCACAGCTGCTGCATCAGAAAGTAAGAAAACCTCACTACCTTTGGTTTGCGTAATCTTAAAGTTAGAATGAGCAAAACCACCACTTACTTCATTTCTTCCTGAACAAAAAACAACAGCAACTCCATTTGCAGGAACAATAAAAGAAGAAGGAACTTGCC
>TARA_B110000902_G_scaffold179080_1_pt1 | contig 12266 bp, 13 predicted proteins | sample TARA_B110000902 | Tara Oceans TARA_B110000902 (sample SAMEA4398009) | marine metagenome | biome: Polar Biome; feature: [SRF] surface water layer (ENVO:00010504); material: water (ENVO:00002006), including particulate matter (ENVO:01000060) such as... | depth 5 m | reverse complement strand
TCAAATAGACAACCCCAGCAGGGTAACTTGCTGGGGTTTTTTATTGGGTAATCATTCCCCTTTAGAAAGGCGGCGTGAAGAGATTGAGGGATAACTCAGTTGCAAGGATGTGTACAGACAGCAGTGATAGTGATCAATGACTGGAAGGATATGCAGAGATAGAATTGATCGATGATTCGCTGAAATAAAGGATTATTTATCAGATATCTTGGTGCCGTTGATGATGAGGCTTTGTAAGTTGACCTCGGGACCATCGCCATCGCTATCGATTCGCTGTATCCGCAAGATCATATGGTCTAAATCTTTGGCTGTCCAAATGAGCGTGTAGCGGTCTTTACCTGCGCGGCGTTGTTCGAGCTTAACCGCATCGAAAGTCCCTAGCGGTGTTTCAAGAATCACGTCAGATATTTTTTTTACGGTATAAATTTTGTATTTGGTGCGATCGACCAGAGCGTAGGTTTTTTCAGTGAAGTCGCCGTCGGCGCCGATTAAGTCAGCTCTCAATTGGGCCTGGAAGCTTAATTTATCAAGGGCGCCTTCGCGGAGCGGCAGTGGTTCGATAGAATGCAGCGAATCGACAACGGTTCGTTGCTCGTTATTAAAACTAAGATCACTACTACGTTTAGTACTCATGGCGTTTTTATACTGGTAACGCTGAGGCGTCATAACTCGCCCCTCCGTGCTAAAAATAGCTTCTTCAGAGAATCCGACGAAGGCAATAGAAACATGGTTTTGAAGTTGCCACTGTCCCGGTGCTGTTTGCTCGAGAGACTGATTCATTTTGGCGGAAATACCGGAGAAACTAGTCGAATATACGGCTTGATAGGGCATTGGAAATGTATCGGCAAAAAGTTGAGATTGGCACGTCAGTATAACGGCTGAAAGCAATAGCTTTTGAGTGAACGCAGAAGGGATTAGGTGAGCTTGGGTTGTGTTAACACTAGCCACAGATCTTTTCGCCACCGGGTGGTAATTTTTGATTGTCCAGCGCTGCATAGTTATCTTCCAGTTGTAAACGGCCCTCTGCAAACCACTGAGCGGCAAGGGGGAATATCTTATGTTCTTCAGCGAGTATTTTACAGGCAAGTGTCTCTGCCGTGTCGAGTGGCTCGATGCTGACACGAGATTGCACAATAGCAGGCCCGCCATCCAGTTCTTCGGTAACAAAGTGAACAGTCGCCCCGGCCTGTTTGTCACCAGCGTCCAATGCTCGCTGGTGGGTGTTAAGCCCTGGATACTTGGGCAACAAAGAGGGATGAATGTTCAGTAATTGGCCTCGAAAATTATGAACAAATGGCGGGGTAAGAATTCTCATGAAGCCAGCGAGTATAATTAAATCCGGCGAATAGTCACTGATTCGGTCCATTAACACTCGATCAAACGAATCGCGATTGTCATAAGTCGTATGGTCTATCACTTCAGCTGGAATACCTGCGTTGGCAGCACGGGTGAGTCCAAAGGCACTGGGTTTGTTGCAAAAAACGGCGGCGATTTCTGCATTAAGGTCTCCAGTGTCAATAGCATCGATAAAGGATTGTAAATTGGAGCCGCCGCCCGAAATCAAAATGACCAATTTGCATTTTGTAGATGCCGGATTCATCTCGTTATAATCCCACTAACTCGACTTGTTCTTCACCATCGCTCGACGCGTCAATGTGGCCGATCTTCCAGGCATTTTCGCCCAGCTCATTAAGACAGTCGATCGCTTTAGCGGCGTCACTGTTAGCCACAGCGATAATCATCCCGACACCACAATTGAACGTTCTATACATCTCGATTGCATCGACGTTGCCCTGTTCCTGCAACCAATTAAAAACCGGTGCTTGTTGCCAGCTTTGGATGTCAATGACGGCTTTTGTTTTAGCGGGAAGAACGCGAGGGATATTTTCCAGTAACCCACCACCTGTAATATGCGACAAGGCATTAACTTGAACAGTTTTCATTAGCGCTAGTATGGGTTTGACATAGATACGGGTTGGTTCGATGAGCGCTTCCGCAAGCGTATGATCCCCTAGCGATTGATTAAGGTCAGCGTTGTTAACCTCAATGATTTTTCGAATCAATGAATAACCGTTGGAATGGGGTCCCGACGATGCCAGTCCGATTAAAGTATCACCCTGCTGTACTTTAGAACCGTCAATTAGTTCGGATTTTTCCGCCACCCCAACACAAAAGCCCGCCAAATCATAATCTTCTCCGTCGTACATACCCGGCATCTCGGCAGTTTCACCACCAACTAATGAGCAACCCGAATATTCACAGCCCGTGCCGATGCCCTCGACGACCGCGGCTGCAGTGTCAATGTCGAGCTTGCCCGTGGCATAATAATCAAGAAAGAATAGCGGTTCTGCACCCGCCACAATCAGGTCATTGACGCACATGGCGACCAGATCAATACCGATGGTATTGTGGATGCCTAGATCCATTGCCAGCCGGAGTTTTGTGCCAACGCCGTCTGTCCCGGAGACTAAAACGGGCTGTTTATAACCGCTCGGAATCTCGCATAGCGCGCCAAATCCGCCGAGCCCAGCCATGACTTCCGGGCGCCGGGTTCGTTTGGCGACGTGTTTAATTCGCTCTACTAAAGCATTACCGGCATCTATATCGACACCGGCGTCTTTGTAGCTAAGGGATTTTTTGCTGTCTTTGGCGCTCATAGATTATTCAGCTCGTGTGTTAGCCAAGCTTGGCTATGTTTGAGGTCGGCTCTAAAAGGGGCATCATTTTAACTGGAAAGAATGATGACGTATAGAAGGATGTGTCATCGGCTGGAGATTGTTACACTAGGGGCTGTTTTCAGTCAGAATGAAGGTCTATTAATTTGTTGGTTCGTTGGAAAAGAGTGTGTTGGATCGCTATTACGTTGCTAGCTATGGCGTTGTCGCCTGCGGTGGTAACTGAGCCCGTTACCGGTCTCTATGATGTAACGATTAACGTAGCGTCGCAATCGACGAAAGACCGGATAACGGTAACTCGTCAGGCACTGAAAACTGTTTTTATTCGAGTTTCTGGCAACTCGCAGATAGTCGACCAACCTCAAATACGCAAAGCGGTCGGCGATGCCAGTATCTACATCAAAAGATTCAGTTATCGAAGGGATTCGGAAGGTGTTGATCAGGAGCTGTACGTCGATCTTGAATTTGAATCAACACTGGTTGATAAAACACTGCGTGAAGCGGGCTTGCCCTTTTGGTCATCCAATCGGCCTAACATTTTGTTATGGCTGGTTATTGAAGATGCTAATGGACGACGCTTCATCAACCAGGAAAATGATGTCGACATATTTGATGCAATAAACTCTCATGCAATTAGGCGCGGGCTGACATTACGATTACCGGACCTTGACCTCGAGGATACCATTGCTGTTTCACCGAATGATATGTGGCAACTGAACAGTTACAAAGCTAGGGCTGCCGCTGAAAGATACCGCGCTGATACATTGCTATTTGGTCGCGTGACCAAGCTTACAAACGGCGCATTTTTAGGTCGCTGGGTGTTTAACAATAGCGTGGACGAAATAGAATTTGATGGCGATGCACCGACGACTGATCAGTATATTGGGTCATCCTTTGACGTTATAGCTGATGATCTAGCGCGTCAATATGCCATAGCTCCTGTAGGCATAGCTGATAGCGGGGTCATTATGCGGTTAGTAGGAATCAAACAGTTTGTGCAGTACGCTCGTGCTATTCGTTATCTGGAATCAGTTTCAGCGATTCGGCATGCCAATGTCATTAAGATAGAAGGTGATGTAATTATTATTCGATTGATTGCTGACGGCTCACTGAGCCAGTTGAAACAAGCGATCGCTCTGGACAAGAAGCTTCTGCTTGTTGAAAAAATTAATGATCAACCCTCGAGACGGGTTGATTTGGATTTCCGTTGGCCGTCGATATGAACCAGCGGCATGTGACTAAGGTTGAAATGTTGCGCCAAAAACTTGCAAAAAAAACGGAAGGATATTGTTGTGAATGATAAGCAACGCCTATGGCTACTTTTAGTAGCGGTCTTGATAATCGCACTGTTTCTGTTGCTTGAGCCTATTCTGACGCCTTTTTTGGTGGCCGGGTTATTGGCTTATTTGGGTGACCCCTTGGCGGATCGCTTAGAAGCACGAGGTATGGGGCGTACCGTCGCTGTAACGTTGGTTTTCTCTGCATTGATTTTATTACTCATTACTGCAGTAGTGCTGACTATCCCCCTTGTTGGGCGTCAGCTCGATTTGTTGGCACATGCCATTCCTCAGTGGCTAGAGCAGCTGCAATTAACGCTGATACCGTGGCTGCAAAAAACTCTGGAATTACCGCAGGGCAGTTTACCCATTGCAGAATTCAAAACTGCAATCAGCAACAATTGGGTAACAGCGGGAAGTATGCTAGGCCAACTGTGGGGAAAGATTGCCGGTTCGAGTCTTGCGATGATTGCGGGGTTAGCAAATTTAGTGCTGATTCCTGTCGTCACATTTTACTTACTGAGAGACTGGGATACCTTGATGAGTCATATTCGCGACCTGTTACCTCGGTCGATTGAGCCCACCGTGGTCAAACTGACAAACGAGTGTGACGAAATAATCGGCGCATTTATTAGGGGACAGCTCTTAGTTATGCTGGCTTTGGGTATTCTATACAGTGTTGGGCTTGGGTTTGTTGGTTTGGATTTGGCATTGATTTTAGGCTTGATTGCGGGGCTTGCCAGTATCGTGCCTTATATGGGGTTCTTTGTTGGCATCGCCGCGGCAAGTGTCGCCGCATGGTTTCAGTTTCACGAACTGATGCCGTTGATAGGGGTGGCATTGGTATTTGCGGTTGGGCAGCTGCTGGAGGGTATGGTGCTAACGCCACTGCTGGTGGGAGATCGTATAGGATTACACCCGGTTGCAGTCATCTTTGCGATTATGGCCGGTGGCCAGTTGGCTGGGTTTTCAGGAATATTACTTGCGCTCCCAGCGGCGGCGATAATTATGGTACTGTTGCGGCACGCCCACCGCAGTTACAAGGATAGTGCGGTATATACCGCCAAAGACTAATGCCAGTGACCTGTTTGAAATCGGCACACCAATGAGTTATCTGTTCGAACAGCTTCCACTGGCGATCCAACTTCGTGATGACGCTACTTTCGATAATTTCTATTCTGGAAATAATGCACTGCTGCTAGACACGCTGCGCAAACAGTTGAGTGACGGTGAGCGCTATGTGTATCTCTTCGGCAGGGAGGGAAGTGGGCGAAGCCATCTGTTGCAAGCTGCCTGCCAACACGCCGACAAAAGTGGATTGAATGCGATCTATCTTCCATTAGCAGAGTTGGGGGAATATCCACCAGAGGAATTATTTGATGGATTAGAGTATCAATCGCTAGTCTGCCTTGATGATGTTGATGCAGTTATAGACAAAGATGTCTGGCAGCGGCAATTGTTTCATTTGTTTAATAGGCTTTCTGATGCGCGGATACCCCTGCTCATCAGTGCGCGCTGTGCGGTCAGAGATTTAAATATCGAGTTACAGGACCTAGCGTCGAGATTAAGTTGGGGTACAGTTTTTCAACTACATAACTTAAGTGATGATCAGCGCACGGCGACAATAAAGTTGCGTGCAGAGCGGCGGGGCTTGTTAATGGGTGATGAGGTTGCGCAATATATTTATAATCGCTGTCGTCGTGATACTCAGGCCCTGCTGTCAGTCTTGGATACACTTGATAGCGCTTCGCTGACATACCAGCGTCGTCTTACCGTGCCTTTTGTCAAGAAGACTATGAATTGGTAACGGTTTTCCGCAGATAGTTAAACGTAGTCTATTGAGATAGTCACTTTTTGGGTACAATTTTATGAAATTTAATATCACGGGGGTTGCAATCGATGTCATATAAAAACTTATTATTGCTGGCTGCGGGCTTGTCAGCTGCTTTGGTAGTCAATGCAAATTCACACGAAGGTAAATGGTCAATTAATCCGGCTGTTGGCTACCAGACGTTCGATAATAATCGAGGCTTGGATAGTGAGGCGCTGATTTCGCTTGGCGCAGAATATCGCTATGGCAATAACTGGGGTGCTGAAATTCGAGTCCTAGATTCTTCGCCGGAGTTTGACAACGGTGGCGATGTCGATTTAACTCAATACGGTATTGATGGTCTTTATTATTTTGAAAAGACCGGAAAGATCAGTCCATATGCTGCCGCAGGGATAAGCCATGCGCAATTTGAAGGCAGCTCCAGCACTGATGATGAAACACAGTTCGACGTGGGTATGGGTTGGAGGTATGCCTTGAATCACAACTGGTCTGTTAAGACCGATGCAAAATTAATTTACGGCGTTGACGATGATACGATTGATAGTCTGGTCAGTGTCGGACTCAGTTATACGTTTGGCAGTGAAAAGAAAGCTGCGCCAATGGCCATAGACGGAGATGCAGACAGTGACGGAGTGACTGACTCAAATGACCAATGTCCAACGACTCCTGCCGGTGCTGCGGTTGATGCACGCGGTTGTGCCTTAGATAGTGACCGTGATGGTGTCGCCGACTATCAAGATGCATGTCCCGACACGCCAGCGGGTAGACAGGTTGATGAGCGTGGTTGTAAATACGTGCTGAAGCGCACGGAGGAAGTTTCATTAAATGTCAATTTTGCTACTGATTCCAGCGATGTAGAGGGAAACTACACGAGTGAAATTAGTAATGTTGCCGAATTTATGAAAAAATTTGCTGGGGTTACTAGTGTCATTGAAGGCCACACAGACGACACAGGCAGTGCAATTTACAATGAGACCCTGTCGCAAAAACGAGCAAACGCGGTGATGAATGTATTGGTCGACCGTTTTGGCATCAGTGCAGAGCGGTTGAGCGCGAAAGGTTACGGTGAGGCTCGGCCTATTCAAGACAACGATTCAGTCGAAGGTCGACGTGCTAACCGCCGTGTTGTTGCTGTTATGAAGGCTGAAATCGAAGAATAACGGACGACAATTTAATCAGGGGGCTCTTAGCGATAAGGTCCCCTTTTTTTTGTTGTGTCATTCAGTCGCTGGGTAACGACAGGAATAGGCTAGATCTTTACTTCGGCTTACCCAAACGCTGAAAACGATGGACAATCAACAATATTTGAGCCGTAATCGAAACAAGGAAACCACAGCTCGCCAAGATAGCACCGGCAAGTACATAATACTCTTGCTGCAGAGATGGCTCAACATTGTAGCCTGACCATTGAATCCCGCCGAGACCGATAAAGAATAATAACGCACCCAGTGCGAAAAGCTTCAGTGTCTTCCGCTGATCATCGATGAGCTCTTGGATTCTTGCCATGATGCCGGGCACTTTCTTGTCGTTGATATCGTAATCCTTTTTTGCCAGTTAGGCTGTTATGTTAATAGTCTGACGAGTATGCCTTCATAAATGTCTGATAGCGTGTCGAGGTCTTTTGCTCGAACGCATTCGTCGACTTTATGAATCGTTGCATTGACAGGCCCCAGTTCAACAACCTGGGTGCCAGTGGGCGCTATGAAACGCCCATCAGAGGTTCCGCCGGCTGTCGACAACTCCGTGTTCAACCCCGTTATGTCGTTAATCGCGGCCACAGTGGCGTCAACCAATGCGCCCTCTGAGGTTAAGAACGGCTGGCCACTTAACGTCCATTTCAAATCATAGTCGAGGTTATGCTTGTTTAGAATATCTTCGGTTCGACGTTGCAAGTCACCCTGCGTAAGTTCAGTAGAAAAACGGAAATTGAACAAAGCTTTTAACTCCCCCGGAATAACATTTGTGGCGCCGGTTCCACTATTAATGTTTGAGATTTGAAAAGAGGTTGCCGGAAAGAAGGCATTGCCTTGATCCCATTGCTCAGCGGTTAATTCGGCAAAGGCCGGCATTACTGCGTGAATGGGATTAGATGCCAGGTGCGGATAGGCCACATGCCCCTGAATTCCTTTAACCGTCAGTACCGCGCCCAGTGAGCCTCTGCGGCCATTCTTGATGACATCACCAACCTGAGCCGTAGAGGAAGGTTCGCCGACAATACACCAGTCGATAGACTGCTGCTGTTGCGCCAGCCAAGCCATAACCTTTACAGTGCCGTTGACAGCAATACCCTCTTCATCACTGGTAATAAGAAAGGCTATTCGTCCTTTTTGTTGAGCGTTTGAAGCAGCAAAACGTTCGCAGGCGGTAACCATGGCTGCCAGACTGCCTTTCATATCTGCTGCACCGCGGCCATATAACATGCCGTCTTTGACGACGGGAGAGAAGGGGGCATGCTTCCAATTTGCCTGCGGCCCGGTTGGAACAACATCGGTATGTCCCGCAAAACACAAGATCGGACCGTTATCACCTTTTACTGCCCAAAAGTTGTCAACATCGTCAAAACGTAATTGCTGAACTGAAAAGCCGATCGCTTGCAGTCGGCGACTCATTAACTCTTGGCAGCCAGCATCGACAGGGGTCACAGATTCCCTAGCGATCAGGTCGACAGCAAGTTGTTGGGTATTGGATAAAGTATTCATAATATTTGGCCTTTTCTACCGCATTGCCTATTAATGGTAACGGGTTAAGTCGCAGCAAGCTCTTGTCGCGGTATGATCAGAGTTAAAAGCGATAAGAGCCCTTTTTTGCAGAGCTCTTTCAACAGGTCAGCAAAACAATAGCCTGGTAGTCGTCATCATTAATTGTTGGCGTGTAGCTCTTCGTTTAACTCAACCGCTGATTTATTGGTTAAGCATTCAACTGCACCAGTGATGGAGTTACGCCGAAACAGCAAGTCTGACTTTGCTGACAGGTCACGAGCTTTAGCGGTGCCCGTTGTTGCCCCCGTATCATCCAGCAATATGACTTTGGTTCCGGCAGTAATATAGAGTCCTGATTCTACGATGCAACGATCTCCCAGTGGGATACCAATGCCAGCATTAGCACCGATTAAACATTCTTTACCGACAGAAATGATGATGTTACCACCGCCAGACAGAGTTCCCATGGTTGAGCTTCCGCCACCGAGATCGGATCCAGCACCAACAAACACACCAGCGGAGATCCGACCTTCAATCATGCCAGGACCTTCAGTCCCAGCATTAAAATTAACAAAGCCTTCATGCATAACAGTAGTGCCTTCGCCAATATAAGCGCCCAGACGCACTCTGGCTGTATGGGCAATACGGACTCCTTTGGGAACCACATAATTAGTCATTTTAGGGAATTTATCGACACAGTCGACGGTCAGTTGTCCGCCTCGTAATCGGGTCGTCATTTGTAAATTTGGAAGCTCTTCTAAATCGACTGCACCCTGACTAGTCCAGGCAACATTGGGCAGCACGCCAAACAAACCGTCGATATTAATGCCTTGAGGCTTTATCAATCGATGAGACAGCAAATGGAGCTTCAAATAGCCTTCGGGGACAGAGACCGGCGCTGAATCGTTCGCAAGAATGGTCGCTACCAATGGCTGGGAGCTGGTTTTAAATGCTTTAATAATATCGGCTTGGGCAGGCTCGCCAGCTTCACGCAGTGCAGACTCTAAAGTGGCCAAGTGGTTTTTCTCAAGAGGCACCGCCTGATTACCGCTTACGTAGCCACAGGAATTAGTTATCGCCTTACAGAGTGCATCGCTAGGATTGATGACAGGTTGACTATAAAATACCTCTAGCCATTCGCCTTTCGCATTCTGTGTGCCTACACCTAGCCCAATACAAAATAGTGTTTCGCTCATTTTTTTATACCTGTTTTCAATCAATTATGTTTGATGTGTTAAAATTTTGTTTGATAGTCTTCAGTGCTGAAACCGACACTGTATTGCCCATCAATATTTAGAAGGGGTCTTTTTACCAGGGTTGGATTGCTCAGTATCGCTGCCAGCGCGTCTGACTCGTTCATAGTGTTGCGATCGTTGACATCCAGCTGTTTCCAGGAGGTACTACGTTTGTTGACCACTGAATCCCAGCCCAATTGTTGGATCCACAGCTTTGCCTGACTGCTGCTTATTCCCTGCTCTCGAAAATCGTGGAAATGGTAACTGACGTTATTAGCATCAAGCCACTTCCGGGCTTTTTTTACCGTGTCGCAGTTTTTTATACCGTAGAGAGTGACTGTTGTCATAACTGCTAAAAGCCAGAAGTTGATAATTAATAGTTGAGAGTTGGACGCCGTGCAGCATAGCAGAAATTATTCCCTAGCGGGATAGCGCAGAAGGTTCAGTTGTTCTGAAAGATAGACACCTAGCAGCCGGAGAGGACCCGTATAATGATTAAAAGAGTCACGGTTTATTGACCTTTTTCGGGTGTTTGCGCTTGGGATAGCAGCTAGTACATATTTCACAAACTGTGCCATCACAGCCCCTCGCGGAACAATACTCTCTACCGTAGTAAATAATCTGCAGGTGCAGTGCGTTCCAGTGCTCAATTGGAAACAGACGCTTCAGGTCTTTCTCCGTTTGCACGACATTTTTACCACCAGTCAGTCCCCAGCGCTGCGCAAGCCGATGTATATGTGTGTCGACCGGAAATGTCGGGTGCCCAAACGCTTGTGACATAACAACGCTAGCTGTCTTGTGCCCAACTCCAGGGAGTTCCTCAAGTGCTGCCATGTCCTCCGGTACTTCACCGTTATATTTTTCCATCAATAGGATTGAAAGATTTTTTATGGCTTTAGATTTTTGTGGCGATAAACCACAGGGACGTATAATCGATCTAATGGCCTCAACTGTTTTTGTTGCCATCTCTGCGGGATTGTCCGCCAGCGTAAAAAGCGCAGGTGTTACCGTGTTAACGCGAGCATCAGTGCATTGAGCTGACAGCAAAACGGCAATTAGCAGCGTATACGGATCTTTGTGATCTAATGGTATGAGTTGTGTCGGATACAGATGCTGTAATTTCCGTAAAATGAATTCAACCCGCGCTTGCTTCAACATAACTCAGAGGCCATTGATAAACGTTTTTATGCGCAAAGCTCCGTCAATGCACTCCTGAAGTGGGGCAACCAACGCCATGCGGACACGATTTTCCCCCGGATTAAATCCGTTCACTTTTCGCGAAATATACTGGCCGGGCAATACAGTCATATGCTGCTGAGCGAACAACTGGACCGCGAAGTCAGTATCGTTTATCGGCGTCTCCGGCCATAAATAAAAACCCGCATCGGGCCTAGAAACGTTCATACAGTCTCCCAGTATATCCAAAACGGCATCAAATTTGGCGCGATATAGGGTGCGATTAATTTTCACATGTTGCTCATCAGACCAAGCCGCAGCACTGGCAAGTTGATGTTGGACCGGCATCGCACAACCATGATAAGTTCTATACAGTAAAAATCGACTCAACACTTGATCGTCTCCAGCAATAAACCCTGAACGCAAACCTGGCAGATTAGAGCGTTTTGACAAACTGTGAAAAACCACGCAGCGCCGAAAATCACGGCGACCCATTTCAGCACAGGCTTGCAGTAGGCCAGCCGGCGGATTGTTTTCGTCGCGATAAAGTTCTGAATAACATTCATCGCTGGCAATGATGAAATCAAAACGATCGGCAAGTTCGATCAGGTTTTTCAGAGTGTCACTATCAGTGACGGCACCGGTAGGATTCCCAGGTGAACACAAGAATAATAGTTGGCAGCGCTCCCAAACATCATCAGCAACAGCGCTGAAATCCGGAATGAATCCGTTTTCTGGCAAACAGGGCAAAAAATACGGCTCAGCCCCGGCCAAATAAGCGGCTCCTTCATAAATCTGGTAGAACGGGTTTGGCGAAATCACCAGCGGTTTTTCGCTTCGGTCTATCACCGCCTGCGCAAAGGAAAAAAGTGCTTCTCTGGTGCCGTTGACAGGGAGTACCTGCCGCTCAGGATCAACACCATCTTGTCCTAAATGAAAACGATGAGATAACCATTGGGCAATAGATTCACGTAATTCCGGCAAACCCTTGGTGGTGGGATAATTGGATAGTTTATCTATATTATCCATTAGCACCTGCTTAACGAAATCAGGTGAGGTGTGTTTTGGCTCACCAATTGACAGGGCAATGTGGCTCAATGAAGCGGGCGGCGTAACCGTTGCCTTCAGCGCATTGAGTTTTTCGAAAGGGTAAGGTTGCAAACGATTCAGATCTGGATTCATAGTTGGTATCAAGCAGCGGCCTGTTCATCGAGTTCTTTGCAAATTGCATTCTGAATCGATTCACACAAGGCGGGATCATTAATGGGTTGATGGTTTTTGTCGGTAATAAAAAAAACGTCATCCACGCTTTCACCTAAAGTAGCGATTTTGGCATTGAGTAATTTGATGTCGTAGTCGAGGAATATTTTTCC